>ERZ1370068.7770-contig-6667_pt1 | contig 46936 bp, 80 predicted proteins | sample MGYA00561227_ERZ1370068 | MGnify/ENA primary metagenome ERZ1370068 (study PRJEB38410, sample SAMEA6850437) | metagenome | study: Metagenomic assessment of the ecological functions of the soil: analysis of the soil microbiota associated with the... | reverse complement strand
ATGTACTTCGTTCCGGTTACGTATTGCTGTTGTGCCCATCGGCGGCGCTGTGTTCGGGGTAGCTGCCGCGGGCAATTACAAAGTTCACCTTTGTGGGCCGTGTCTCTGTTTGCCTGATCGATGTGCCGTTTCCGTGTCGCGGTCATAGGCGGCATGGTCTTGTTTTTCTGTTTGGACTGCCCGGTGTGTTCGGCCCGTGGCTTGGCGCATGACATCAAGATCATTTTTGGGTTCAGGCGTGATTATCGCGACCTGTTCGTTACCGCCCTTCGTGGCCGTGGGTTAATTCTGATGCAAAAGCAGAACCGATCAGGGAGGGAAGCACTAATCATGTTGGGGTGAGTGACGGTTTCCCCCGAACTTTGTGCGCATTACGCTGAACATCGGGTGGAACTCTTGTATGGCGGCGTCTTAGCTGCAATGGCCGCGCCATCAAGGTGAGTTTGGCGCGGTAGCCGTGGTTTCGAAGGGCACATCGTAGGGCCCCAACCAATATAGCGCAGCTTCCACGTCGAGGTGCTCTACAACGTTTCAACTTCGTCGCCGCTGCATTCGCGGTGAAGCTCGCTTCTGGTGTCATGATGGCCTTCGCGACACTCGTGCTGAAAACGGTTCTCGGGGTCGCGCTGCCTTATTGAGTGCCAAACCTTCCATGGGAGCAACCGCATTGGAAATCGCGGTGAAGGAGAGGCTGACCAAGCGCTTCGAGCAGCGGGCGCCGGTATCGCGTCAGTATCTCAAATCGGGACAAAGAGTTCATGGCCTGCTGGGAGCATCGGTTCAGGCAAGACCACGCTGCTTGCGTCTGGCGGGTCTTGAACTTGCCGACGATAGACCGTGAAAATTGATAGCCCGCGACAGCAACACCGCCTTTATCGCTCGACGAGCGCCGGGTCAGCTTCAATTTTCCAAGCATTACTTATTCAATCGCATGACTGTATTCCAGAACGTAGCTTTCGGTCTTCAGGTCAGCCCCGGCAAGCCTCAACGCCGCAATTGCGCGACGCGTGCGCAGGTGCTCGGCCTGGTGCGACTACAAGCATTTGAAGATCCGTTTTCCTACGCAGCTATCGGGAGGCAGGCAGCGCGCGTCGCGCGGTGGCGCGAACCACCGCCATTGAGCCGAGATTGCTGCGCTCTCGACGAGCGCTCGCGACGCATGGACGCCAAAGTGCAGGATTGGTGAACTGGGAACGCTCGCTCCGGGAAATTCAGCGATACTGCAGGGCTCACCGCGACGACCAAGTTACCGCGATCGGGGCGGCGCTGCTGGATCTGGCCGGAATAACGTGTATTTACTGCCGGAGCAATGGCATCGTGAGCAGTTGGGACCCCAGTCCGGAAAAGTCTATGACGCGCCGCAAAATCGCCATTTTGTTTCCAGTTTCATAAATTAGCGCCTAAGTCGCTTCGATTTACGTTGTGCACCACGACGACAGGCGCACCTGGAAAACTCCGGCTCGGTAGCGACAGAGGGATCCGCGACTGTTTGCTCGTCGCGTTTCATTTACGATGTCCTCTTCGGCGCACCGCGACATAAACAAGTTCAAGCCATCGCCACTGGCGATTTATCCAACACCTCACGGGGTTCGCGTTACGTTTCGCGATATAAGCATTAAACTGCGCTGCTGTTGCCCGGGGTCCTCGGGAAACGGCGACTGATCAGAGAATTAAAATGACGCGTGAACGCTAAAGTTGAGGGGCACCACAGGTTGGCGGCTCAATGCGATCAGCCTGAGGCTGCCGCGTGTACGCTGTTCCAGGTCGAGAACAAACCCGCGTCGCCGAGCGGGCAGCGGCGCGACCTCTGCCTGAACGTCGCTGTTCGCGACGCGCATCACGCGCTTCGGCAGGCGGGGCGACCCGGCGACCGGTTGGGTCGAGATTGAACGCCGAGTCGGCCTGGCGCACCGCGATGCAGAGACGCCCCAGCAGTGCCAGTTCGCTCCTACAGCCGACGCATGAGCGCTCGCCGACGGGTTGCGTTAAAACAGCCGATCGAGCTGTGGAGCAAAGAACTGGGTGAGATGAGGCAGCAAATGGGCCAGCACGAGACGTCACCACAGGGTTGCTTTCAGGGTCTGCGATCAATCCAGACTTGTCAGTTCTCTACTGGGTTGATTTGGTTCCACAGCAGCTGACAGGAGAGGCAAACACTGCATCTGCTCGCTGGAGAACAACCCACTCTCCTGGTTCTTTTCGTTTCATTCTGCTGGCGCTTTCTTTCGTAATCTCTGCGCTCAGCCGCACGTTTCGCGATCCATTTATTTGCAAGCGATTGTGACGATCCTTACTGCTGAATAAATCCACGGGAGTGCGAAGGAAACTCTTCCAGCTGGCGGCATGTGAGGCAGCACACGGCCACGGGCCGCCCAAACAAGCTGCCTGGCACTAAAGAACAGACCCGGGCGGCAAACGCACAGCCTTTAAGAACTGGGGCCAGACGGCTCTGGCAAGCCGCCTAAAAGAACAGACCTGGCTGCAGCAGCTGCTTTAAGAACAGACCCAGACTGGCACCAGCAGCCACTGCAAAGACAGGCCCGAGGCAGCACCAAACACTGCCTAAGGAGTGAACTAGGCAGGCAGCAACGCTGGCACCGGAGCTGAAACTGGCGGCGCAACGGCTTGCGCCTGAAATTTGAGGCTGGTGACGGGGCAACAGCCGCACGGCAAAGGGCTGAGCCGCGGGCGGCAACCGCCAACACAGAACAGGCCCAGGCGGGACGGCAACGCGCAGCGCAAAAAGGAACAGGCCCGGGCGGCAGCGACGCGCCTTACCTGCGCGACAGGCTGCAGCAGCAGCGCGCAGCCGCCGGCTGGAAGCCCGCGCAGGGCAAACCGCGCAGCGCAAAACAGGCGCCGCGCGCAGGCGCGGCGGCACGCGCGGCACAGAACAGACCCGCGCGGCGCAGCAACGCAGCGCATCATTTCCGCGCAGCGGCTGGCGCGCCGCCTGGCGCGGAAGACTGAACCCCGCGCAGCGCGGCAACGCGCGGCGCGAAGCCGAACACCGCAGCGCAGCAGCGCGCGGCGCAAGAACAAGGCTGCAGCGGGCACCGCAGCCGGCGCGTCGCAGCCGGGAACGGGGAGACGCGACAGCGCAACAGCAGCAACCAGGAACAGGCGGCCCCAACTTCTGCGCGCGAACAACGCGCAGCGCCGGGGACTATCTTCTGACTTAACAAGCCGGTTCCAGTTAAGCGGACCTGATCGAAAGATCCGCGCCGTTGTGGGGCGAGAACGGCCAGGCACCGATGGACGGCGACCGTCAATCTGAACCGATCAGCGCGGCTGCGCCAGAATTTTACCGGCTTTCCCAACGCCAGGAGAGCGCGATCAGTATGCTGGCGATCCACCCGAGCCAGACCGGCGTGCGATTATCAAGGACAACAATCATGCCTTCATTCGACGTGACGACAATCAGCAATCTTTCTCGCGTTGCGGGTGGGCGCGCAGGCGCGGCATGGCGACACCACCGCCCAACGAGTTTCAGCTCCCGAAACGGTTGCGGGTCTTTGAGAGGGTGAACGCAGAGGCGTGCGCTGCGCCGTTACCGGCGTACGCGCGATGGTCGCGAAATTACTCTCTTTGATGATCGGCCATTCTACGGCTCAGGACTGCTCGGGCTGAGTACAAACTTCGAGGACCTTTCCCCGCCTGGCGTGATCGAGGCTTTCTCTGGAACGGCATGCACAGCGATTACGGTGCGTCGGTGTAAGAATCCTACCGAACACCTGGCGACCCCATCGAACGCTTTGCCACGGCCGCGCTCAGGAGATTCGCCACCAGGCGTTTCAGTTTGCCATGAGCGCATACGCAGCATCGGTTGATAGATATCAGCTTCGAAGCCGGATCGTGGGAAATTGCTCCCGATCAGTGCCGAAAGCGAGCGACTGGCCCGCGCCATCAATCCGCATCTTGCAAGATCGTTTGAATGAGGTGTTCGCTGTCAGGTATGCCGATGTGCTGGACTCAGATGTGGAGGCAATCTCACCTTATCCGTCTCGTCGCGCCGAAGCGGTGGCGTTCATTCTGTCGCCAAATGTTCGGTGTTCCTGCCGGGCGCCTGGTGACAGGGCTATGGTGACCAATATCTCAAGGCGGATGCAGGCAAAATCAATCGTCGCGTTTCGGTGCGCCGCCACGCCGCTCCTGCGTTTGCGAATACCTCGTCGCGGCGCGTTCGCGGCAAGGGGCACTTTCACCGCTGTCGTCCGCTCGACCTTAGCGACGATGACCGCGCCTTCATCCTTGAAAAACTCGACTACGCTGGCGAGCCTGGGCTCGGTATCGGCGGAATATCGGAGGGCATGCGCGTGCCGGGCGGAGCCCGCTGCGTTCCCAAGTGTGATCCGTGAGCGCATACCCGCCCTCGATGCTTATAGGTATTTCGTGGCGAGAACCAGATTGCCGTCGTCGATCCGACCAACGCCCAAGTGGTCGCTGTGATGGAGGCAACAGGTAGCGTTTCAGGAACGCGATGAGCGCAACCCAAAAATCTGACCGAGCTTAACAAGAATATCCGTGCATCCCGACCTTTGGTTCCGGGCGCCGAGAAAGCGGTGCTCGGAGGGGGTATCGGCGCGGCAATCGCTTTCGTCGGCGAACAACCTGGCGATCAAGAGGATTTACAGGGCCGCCCGTTCGTCGGACCCAGCCTGCCGACCCGCTGTTGGAGGTCGCGCCATGGCCGGGCGGCATCCGAACGCGATCCGCTCGTATCTTACGAATGCGGTGAAGCATTTCAAGTTTGTGCAACGTGGCAAACGTCGCATTCGTAAAAACCTACGGCGGGCGAGGGTTAGGCACTATCGGTGGTGGCTTGATAAAAAGAATTGGCGTTCGTCCGGCCTCGACAGACCGTCCGTTGCACTGGCGGCGACAACGATGCCGTACTCACCTTAGCCGGCAAGGCGTACCCGGATCGCTCTCCGCTCGCGAGGTGAGGCCGTGATTTGGCCGGCCGGCGCGGCTACATCACCGTTCAGCCATCCTTTCTGCTTCGTATTCCCGACGCCGACGCCAAGCAGCAGAGCCTGACGACGACTTCGTGGCTGACCTTCGGATGCGTCCACCCCACACCTAGCTGGGTCGCTTCGGACCGCGGCAACGCGCACCGTAGCTCTCCCAATCCTCTTCAACTTGCCTCGCCGGGGTCGAGAGGCCTTGCTGACCAACAGCCGGAGCGGCGTGCGGCACCCCGGCAAAGTCATACCTCCGCCACCTCGGACACCAGCAGTGGAGGATGGGAAATGGCATTTGCGGCTTTCAGACCTGGTCGCGAGCTCGCTTCCAACTTTGCAATTGGCGCAGCTTCCCAACCGAAGACGCTTCTGCCGCCAAGGGCATACGAAAGCCGGCGTTCCTGGGCGATAAGCTTCCGGGGCACTGGTGGTCCCTGTGCTTCGCGCTCCAACAGCGCCGCGCCTGGTCTGTCGAGCCGCCGGAGCGCGGCGGAGTTCCTCCTCGCGCCCTGGGTTTGGCCTTTTGTACGGCCAGGCTTGGGGACGCGGATCGTTTCGTCAAAAACGCAACCCGGCACGAGGTAGATGCGGTGCCGGTCCTTGCCCCCGTGCGCGAGCGCTGAAGCTCGGGCCGGGACTCGGTGAACCGATAGGGTGCCGCCCCATGCAGGACCTCAGCGATATCAGTTGTGCCAGCGCCCGCACGGTGCGAGCGCCTACCTCCCCCCGGCGTGAGCAGCGCAATCCGGAAAATCCTTTTCGGTCCACGATCTGCCGCCGCGGCGTAAGCGCCGCATGCAGACGTCGGGCTAATGACGTCTTTGCCGCGCACGTCATGGTGCCGGGCGTGGTCAGGCGGGCAATGGCGTCGTCGGCTGGCGAGGGCAGATCCCGCCCTCCTCACGCCACGTTCCAGCGCAGCGAATTCGCGGGGCCGATGCGATCGGGGCTCTAGCGATTGCAGCAGATCCAGCGTGGCTTTTGCGACGACGGCGCGGCTGCGCGATCAAACCAATCGGCGGCGATGTGGCTCCTGGGCGCGGCCTCGATGGCCGTGAGCGGGCGCCGGCGAGAAACTTTCCAGACCTCTCGATAACCACGATACCGGCGAGCTTGTTTACCGCTTCCCACACATAACCTTGCCGCACGACGAGCCCAATGACCGGCGTCCGTGACTATGAAACCATGTAGTGATAAAGATCGAAAACCGTCCTTGTAAGCGCAGCGCTGTCGGCTGGCGACGAAAGTTCTGGCTCGGTTGGCGCGCGAGGGCGACACCAGACGCAGCCGGAATCGCCCGCGCGAGACCGCCGATCTCAACCAGTTCGCGCGGCGTCTGGCGTGAAATTGATTGCCGCGACCACCGCAAACATGGATACCAAGTTCATGTTGAGAGAGGTGCCAGACCTCGCTAACGAGGGCGCCAACCACGCTTGTCGTGATGCCCGACGAGAGTGCCAGTCCATTCCCACCATCGACGCCAAAAGCTTGGAACCAGAATGGATTGGCGAGCCGGCGCAGCGCGGGTTCCTCGCGCCCAGATACGGTGCACGATAGCTTCCGTCATGACTGCGCGCCAAGACTGGCTCAACTGGCGCGAGGCGAGCCAGGCTGGGGATCCTCGCCGTAGTGGAGCTGGCAACAGGGTCCGGCGCTACCGGTGCGCCTGCTGCCCATTCGGCGAGTTGTAGGTGCGCTTCATTCTGGATCAAACCGTAGACAGCTACCACTGCGGGTGATTCCCCCGAGGCGTCGCGGTCTTGTCGCCGCATTGCTCTGGCGCGGCGGGCTTGGTCTTTCGAGGCGCGGGGCTCACGTAGCGACACCGCCGGAACGCGGCCGGCTGCGAGATCGGCGGATTTCGCAGCCCGCTCACCCTGGGCATGATCCTGCTTGCGGGTGCAGCGCTGGGACCGCCGTCCGGCCCTTCCGGCGGGCACGTGACAGCCCCACTGACGGTCTCAGTGATGGTCACAAATTCCACCCATTGACTGTTTTTACTCGTTCAGTTGCGGGTTTCGTCCGGCGTCGTCGTCTAGCCCCAGGGGGAACTGCTGATGCCAAGATAGTGCTCCTCAGCAGCGTATTTGCCCTTTGCCGTGTTGGCAGTGCCCGCAGCCGCGGACGATCGGCAAGATTGTGCGAGCAAAAAAGCCATCGCAAACTCCGGGCCTGCACCGCCATCATCAGGCGGTGGTGAGGCGGTGCCAACCTGGCGGTAGCCTACCGCAACCGCGGTGTGGCCCATGCTGCAAGAAGCGACTACGACCAGGCGATCGCCGACTTTAACATGGCGATCGAACTTAACCCGAACTATGCGACCGCCTACAACGATCGCGCCGTCGCCTACACCAACAAGGGCGACTTCAGCGCGCCGTCGCCGACGTCACCAAGGCTGTCGAAATTGCGGCGACATCTGTGGTCAAGCCTGCGGCAGCGGCAGCAGAAGTCCGGCTTGCGGTATCGGTCAAGAAGACGACGCGCCCGAGTCAACCTGAGGCGCGCCGCCGATGATTGGCTACGCATTAAAGACGTCTGGTTCACTGCCGCAGCTCCGAAACCAACGCCTGCCCGCCGCCTTGGCGCTGCGCGCGGGCAGTGCGCAGCGCGGCGCGCAGGGCCCCGAGCCACGGGGGCCAGAGCGCCGGATATGGCGGCGAGTGCGCGGTACGGCGGAAGTGGTGAGCATGCACGCGACAGTGGGACGAGCAGCGGCAGCAGCTCGGCGAGCGCAGCCGGCACCGGCAGCGGTGGTAGCGGGACAACAGCGGTGGCGGAAGAGCAGCGCGGTAGCGGAAGTGATGGCGGTGGTAGCGGTGGCGGCGGCGGTGGCGGTGGCGGCGGTGGCGGCGGCGGCGGCGGCGGCGGAAGTGGGGCAGGTAAGCGCTGGCCGTTTGGCTGGGTTTCCCTTTGAGGTCCGGAAACGATCGGTCTGGTTGCCCGCTGGCCAATGTGGCAGGCGTGCTGGCGCCACAACGTTCCTGTGCAGCAACGCTGGGGCGGGCGCGCGGCTAAGGCCGGGCTCCAGCGCGCGATCACGTACGTCCGATGGCCTGCAATTCGCGGGGACGGCGAGTATGCGCCTTCTGCGACGTGTTTTGGCGCGAGACCCCGATTGCCGATGCGGAGAGCTTTGCGGACCTCTCCATGCTTTCCTCGGGCGATCTCGGTCGTTTGCCCCGATGCCCGCGTCGCAACTTAGGCGCGTACGGATGCTACGGGTCTTCCACTGAGCCATTTCCATCTCGTGTTGAAACCGCTGGTGCGCTTGCACGTATGGCTGGTTGCAGGAATGACGAAATGCAGATCTCGCAGCAAGAGACGCCGCGTGGGGCCCTCTTCCCTCCGGCATCCGGGCAATGGATCGGACCAATTGGCCTCACCATTGCTATGGGTGCCGCCTATTTCGTTGCCGCCCAGTTCAGCTTGTGTCCTCTGGCCAAACCGGATGCGCCTCGCCGTTTTCTGGCCAGGATCAAGTCTGGCCGCCGGAACGCTGATAGCCATCGGTTCTGGGGCGCGCCTTCCCGTCGCCATCGGGGTCGCGATCGCGAGCGTTGCCGCGAGCCTTCTGAGCCGGCAAAACCTCGCTGCGGCAACGGTGTTTTCCCTCTGCAATGCCGGCCGAAGCCCTGTTGGTCGCTGGGCTGATTGAACGTCGTTTTGGCAGGGGACTTCGCAGGCTCGAAGGCCTCTCAAGCGTTGTTGGGTTCATCGTCGCGGGCGTGGTTGAGCCCGCGCTCTCGGCGATCCCGGCGACGGCCGGCTTCATTCTCTTCACAGCTCGCAATCGCCGATCTTGACTGCCTGGTTGAACTGGCTCGCCTCCGATGCGCTTGGCGTCATCATGGTGGGGCCATTGTTTATCGGTCTCGGCGCCCTTCGGCCTGACCGCCCCGACGAATGGGAGCTGGTGGAGGCATCTTCCACGCTCGCGGCTTTGGCGCTGATGAGCGCCGTGGCTTTCGGCTCACCGCTGCACTACTGGTACACCGTCCTCCCCTTGCGTTGCTCTTGCCCGTGCTTCTTGCTGCCCACTGTCGGCCAGGGTGTTTGCCGCCGCCGCCCGGCCACTTATCCTCGGTTTCGCCGTCGTCTGGACGACCACGTTCGGAATGGCGGCGTTGGACGGACTCAAGAGCTTGCACGCGCACTTATGCCGCCCGAGCAACGTTGCTCGCGATCTCCACCTGCATGCTCGTGCTTGCGGCTCTCTTCGCCGAGAGACGACGGAACGAGGCAGCCATCAACGATAGCAGCCATCGGCTTCCAACTTGCCCTTGACGCCGCAAAGCTCGGCGTTTGAGCCTGATTTCAAGACCGAGCGCTTCCGATGCGACGCTCGTGACAGTCTCATTCACGGGGCAACACTCCCGGCGCCATACCTCGAACGATCGGCGAGGCGCGGCTTTTCGTGTAATGCAGAGGACCGCCCGAGCCTTGACGAAGCGTTCATAGCCTCTCGCCGTATCGGTGACTAACATGCGGGCCGAATACCGCCTGGCGCCGATCGCCTGTGGCGCGGGTTATCCTGAGAGCGCTGGGTCGCGATTGAAGGCGCCTATATTCGCGCGCCGAATGGTGAGCGCGAACGATTGCTTGGCGTCAGTCGCGACATCACCGACCTGCAAAGAGCACAGCACGCTTTGGCCGAGCGTAATTTGCAGCTCGCGCTCGCAGGAACGGCCGCCCTCGTACGGGCAGCTATTCCTACGACGTCAACACCGATGCAATGCAGGTTTCCGAGGGCTATGTGGCGGTACATGGTCTGGGCGAGGGAACCAAGGTGACCACGCGAAGCGAATGGCGCGCGCGGATCCATCCGGAGGACTTGGACCGCGTCGAGGTTTCGAAACCAGGCCTTTCTCGAACGCGGGAGGCGAATATGGCCTCGAGTATCGGGTCATTCGCGGCGAACGAGAGGTTCGCTGGATCGAAGCTCGAAGTTTTATCCTCTATCGCGACGATGGCGGTCCGCAGCGGGTCGTGGGTGTCGATATTGACATCACCGAGCGCAAACAAGCCCAAGAACACCGAGACATCTTGAATGCCGAGGCTAGACCATCGGGCAACAGAACTTGCTCGCCACAGTAGGTGCGCATCATCACCCAGACGCAGAATGCCAACTCATCGATGCCGGACTTCGTCTCCGCCCTCGATAGGCGCATTGCTTCGTTGGCAAGAGTGCACGAGTTGTTGAGCTGCAACCGGTGGCGGTGTGTCTCTTTGCGCGAAATCGTCCGACGGGAATTTCGCCCCCTACGCCGCCGACAATATCGCGGTCAAAGGGGTCCAAGCGTTCTGCTCACCGCAGAAGCCGTCCAGCCGCTGGCAATGGTACTCCACGAGTTGACCACGAACGCGGCAAAATATGGAGCGTTTCAACCGCAGTGGCCGCGTCGTCCTGTGCTGGTGGTGGCTGCGCAAAGACTCGCACCGACCGGCTCGCGATCGATTAGCGCGAGATGGGTGGCCCTGCAGTGGCCAGTCCAAACCGATATGGCTACGGCACAAGCATCGTTCGTGAACTCATTCCCTTCGAGCTGGGTGGGAGGTTAGTCTCATTTTTGCCGCCGATGGTTTGCGTTGCCGCATGGAAATTCCTTCCGACTGGATCAGCCCCGACGGTTCCACGGGAATTGGTTCGCCAGCACTCCAGCGAGCTCATCGGCACCGAAGCCATGGCGCCGGCCAAACGGGCTTCTTCCGCCTGAGGCCGGCAAGCGGGTCGTTGCCCGCCCTCCGACCGGGCTCACCGGCCGCCTGGTTGACGCTGCCTCGACACCGCACCCTTTGCAATGTCACGTGGACGTGTCATCGAGCTCGCGCAGCATATCGTCATGCGCTAGGGGGAGATCTGCTAGCGGTCCTGTCTATGCATCGTGCGGTTTCGCGTCGTGGTGTGGTCAGAGGTCTTGCCGTCACGGCCGCGGCAGGCGCCGGGAGTGGCATTTTTGCGCCCTATTTGAGCCGGGCCAACGATCGAGCGGCGCGCTAACGCATGGCCTGCAGTCGGGCGACATTTCGGCCTCCTCCGGTGTCGTCTGGGCGCGCGCGGATCGTCCCTCCCGCCTCAACTTCGAAGTCGCGACCAGCGAAACCTTCAAGGAAATCTTGCATAAGGTCTGGGTGGATGCGTTGCCCGAGAGTGACCTCACCGCCAAGGTCGCCATCGATGGTCTGCCGGCAGGCAAGACATCTTTACCGCGTCACCGCGCAAAATCATGCCGAGCCCCACATTTTGGGCGAAGCCTTGGTCGGTCATTTTCCGCACCGCGCCCGCCGATAAGCGGAATGTGTCGTTCGTTTGGTCAGGCGATACCTGCGGGCAAGGCTGGGGGATCGACGAGGCCCGCGGTGGCATGAAGACCTATGCCACCATGCTCAAGCTATCGCCCCGATTTTTTCATCCACAACCGGCGACACGATTTACGCGGATGGGCCCATCCCGGCTGAGAATAAAAGCTAGCAAACGGCGAAATCTGGAAGAACCTGACCACCGAGGAGAAGTCGAGAGATGTGCTGTAGACGCTTGCCGAATTCCGCGCCAACTACAAGTACAACCTCCTCGACAAGAACTCGCGCGCCTTCAATGCGGTGGTGCCGATCTTTGCCCAGTGGGACGACCACGAGGTGACCAACAACTGGTGGCCGAGGAACCCCTCACGCGCGCCGAACTATGGGCGCAAAAAGTATAGCGGAGAAGAACATGCTCGTGATGGTGGCTCGCGCGGCCCGGGCCTTTCATGAATATATGCCCGTCCGGCCGGAGCCATCCGAACCGGGCCGAGTTCTATCGCAAGATTGCCTACAGGCCGCTGCTCGACGTCTTCATGATCGACATGCGTAGCTACCGCGGGCCGAATGGCGAGAACCGTCAAGCCAGCTATGGGCCCGAAGCGTATTTCCTGGGGCCGACCCAGGTCGCCTGGCTCAAACGCGAACTCAAGGCGTCGCGCGCGACCTGGAAGGTGATCGCGGCCGACATGCCCATCGGGCTTTACGTTGTCTATGATGGAGACCGAAAATTTGGCAGCGAGGCTGTCGCGCAGGGTGACGGCGGCGATGCCGCTCGGCCGCGAGCTCGAGGATTGCCGATCTTCTCTCCTTTATCAAACGCGAAAAATCCACAATAGCGTGTGGTTCACGGCGGACGTGCACTACACGGCCGCTCATTACTATGATCCCAACAAGGCCGCGTTCCAGGATTTCGATCCGTTCTGGGAATTCGTGTCAGGACCGATCCACGCCGGCTCCTTTGGTCCAAACGATCTCGACGCCACCTTCGGCCCGCAGCTGATGTATGCTGAAGGCGCCGACAAAGGAGCAAGGCCAGAACCTTCTCACCTGCCTTCGACCTGCAGTTCTTCGGTCATGTCGCCATCGATGGGACGACCGAACAAATGCAGGTCGGTTTGCGCGATTGGAACGATGTGGTGCTCTGGACCAAGACGTTGGATCCGCAAAAATCCTAACGGCCCGCGCGCGCCATGGAGGGCCATGGTAGCGAACCGATGGCCCTGATTTTTCGCGCGCCCAAGCGGCGCCAGTGCCCGCGAGCCGCAAATACTCGCGTCCCAAGCCCACGGCGCATGGCCTTCGTCTAACCTAGAAAGGGAACTCGACCTCGAACTTGGTCCGGAGCGTGCCTCGCTCGGTTTCGGAGAGTCGCCCCGGAACAGATAGCCGGCTTCATATTTGATCTTGCCCTTACCGAAGACGTCGGCGAGGCTGACGCTGCCGGCAAACATCGGGCCCACACGGAATTGCTGGTCATTGAAGCGACCGGCGTGATTGACGTCCTCGATCTCGCCGTAGAATTCGATGCCCGGCTGGAAATATTGGTTCAAGCGGTAACGCGCGTCTGCCAGGCATAGGAGACCGTGTCGATCGGTTCGGCCTTGCTGCCGAGCTGCTTCTCCCAAAACAAATTGAGCGTATGCAACCAGTTCATATGTTCCTTTTGGAACAGCACAACCCAGTTCGACCGTGTTGGGATCATCGCGCTTGGTGGCACGTGCGAATTCAGCAAAAATAGCAAAATCGAGCCAATACTTGCCGGGCTCCGTCAGCATGAAAATAATTCTCAAATGTCGTAGCTTCCCATTGCGTTGTTTCGCCGGGGTGTCGTTCGATCTCGCCTTCGAGTTCGACGAACCAGAATGGCAGGACACCGACGCCGACCTCAACGGGGCTGCTGACGTCGTGGTTGCGGTCGGCGCGTTTGTCGAAGTAGTCGAGAAGTTGTGCTCAATCTCGACCTCGCGGTAGTCAATGTTGGGATAGCGGATCTTGAATTCCGCCCGGGCACTATCCGCCCACAACAAACTGGTCAAACTCGCGGCGGTGGCGACCGCAATCATGCCGGCACGGGCGCTTCTGCCCTGGCTATGTTTCGATCGGACCAACGAAGACAACAACATGAGACCCCCCAAAAACGATGACGTAACAAAGGACTTGCACTCCGGCCGGACGTGCCTCATAGCCGATCAGGCTGTGAAGCACTTTCCCGACCAAACTTTTCTCGCTCAGGATGGACGTGGTGTCCCAGACCGGGCCACCCAGAGCGGGAATAACATCGGCCTGCACGAGGAAGCCCGCCGCTTGCGCGGCCAATCCGGCCGTCAGCAGCAGGATCATCGCGTTCGTCACGCCGAACAGATAGCGCAGGGGAATGCTGAGGAGCCCGCGGTAGAGCAGCAGGCCGACGCCGATGCCGGTAACACCTCCGAGCAGACCGCCCGCGACCATCTCGCCAGCGCTGTCATCGCCGGAGGACGCTATGCCGTACAGGAACAGAACGGTCTCGGAGCCTTCGCGCAGCACCGCCGCACCGGCCGCAACCGCAAGGGCATAAAGCGCGGCCGATTGCCGGCCGCGACAGCCTTGCCGATCTCGCCCATCTCGCGCGAGATCTCCCGCCCGTGTTGCGACATCCATATTGTGTGCCAACCGAGCATGATCACCGCCACGCGATCAGGATCGAGGCATTGAGAAGCTCCTGCCCTGATACCTTCGACGGCAGCGGTGATGGCCCCAGCCGAGGCGGCGACGATGCAGGCGCCGGCAAAGCCAACGGCAACGCCGGAGCCCACCCACACCCCACGCCTTGCCACGCCATAGGTGGCAGCCATGATGATGCTCACCACCAAGGCCGCTTCAGTGTTTCGCGGAAGACGATGACGGCGGTCGAAAGCATGGGCGGTCCCAGGCCTCGTCCTGACTACTTGGCCACGAGGCGTCCGCGTGTCGACTGATGGAAGTCGTCGAAGAATGGATAGGTGCCAGGCGCCAACGGCCCTACATAAATGACCGCGCTCTGGCCCGGTGGCACCACTTTTTCGCGGTTTAGCTCGGCGTCTCAAATTCGGCCGCCACTTTGCGCGCGTTCTTGACGCGCAACTGGAACTTCACACCGGCCTTTACGTTCAAAGTGCTCGGTTCGAACCGATCGTCGTGAATGGTAACGGCATAACTCGTTTCTTGAGCCGGCGCCGTAGTCGATCCCGCGCGGCAGCGTGAACGCTGCGGCAAAAAATTGCTCCGTATCGAAACGTCATCCGAGCACCCAACGCGTTTACGGGAAAGCGACCCGAAGTCGGGCCGATGTTTAAAAAGTGGTATTATGGAGTCAACAATTATGTTTTAGAGCTAGAACAATTACAAACGCGCGCTTCCGTTCAAAACCGCAGCAAAAAGGGCTCCCGTGCCGCCCCGGCGGCGTTCCAGTCACATCAAGGGCAGCCGTTTCGTACCTCACTTGCCTGTCCGCCGGTGGCGCGCCGTTGGCAAGGTCGCAAGGAGTTGGACCGGTCGTGCTCGACAAAGTCGGTATGCACCGGCTTTGCCCCCGTGGCACTCATTTTATTTGCAGCTGGCGGCACACCATCGGCGGGGGCGCGAGGCCCGCGGGACTTCTGCAGGCCGGCGATTGGTGCTTCCGCCGTTTTACGCCGGGTCCTGTGGTCACGCCGGCAACGACTGGTCGCAAGGGCCGCTGGCGCCGAGCCTCGCTCTGGTGCTGCCGCACCATCGACCCGAACGGGCCAGGCGCCGTCGCTCGAGAAAATCCAGGGCGATTTTAAGGAGAAGCGGCCGTGCTGCGTTGGCGGGACAACCTTTCCACAAACAAGATCGTGATTGGTCCCCTGGGTCGCTTCGGGATATTCCGGCCCGCGCTTTTGTCCGTCGGTAGGCACTTGTGACTAGGAAGGCAGTTGATGGTGAATTTGCGCAAAGTGCTCGGTGTATCCCGCCACGTGGAGGGCGCTGCAATCAAGATCGCCTTTCGCACGTTGGCCAAAGTCCACCACCCCGACCTGCATGGCGGCGACAAGCTGGCAGAACGACGCTTTCAAACCATCACCAGTGCCTACGGAGTCTTGAGTAAACCCGACCAGCGCGCGGCCTCCATGATGCGGCGGTGCGCTTTCGTGCGCGCCGCGGCGCGCACGCGCATGAAAAGTGCAGCCGTTACCATGACAGCATCGTTCCTGCTGACCGTGACTTCGGGGCTTGCGTTGGCGGGCTGGATGCGCGATTGAGGGACTTATCTGGCATTGTCTCGTCAGGGTGCCGCGTGGTCGTGCGACCCGCGCGGCGACGCACGCCGATCGCCGCGACGGCGCCTTGACCAACGCCAAGCCCCTGCGCTGCAGCGTGAAAGGGTTGCTGCTTCGAAGCGGTGCCAATCTTCAAGCCGGAGAGCATCGGTCGCCAGCCGTAGCGCGCGCGGCGGGCGCCTTCTCAGGTCTAAAGCTTGCCTCCACGCGCACACGAGTGCCGCCGCCCCTCCGCCACGAGCGTCCAGTCACAAACGTGATTGAAGGCGCTGTACGGGTTGGCTTCCCTCACCCCTGGTATGGACGAGCCGGCGCAGGAGGCTCGCTAGTCTTGGCCGCAAGCCGCCCAGCCCGGCGGCGGCGCGGCAAACCGATGTCCGATCGCCAGCTTCAATTCTTTCCGCCTGCGCAATTGGCGGATGCGGTCGGTGCGGCTGAGCGCGCTGCTCGCTTGCCTGCGGCGTGAACCGCACTTCGACGATCGACTGCGAGCCGGCATCGCTCACGGCTCCATCTCCTTCGGTGGCGTTCGAGAATGGCTTTGCGGGCCCGTCGAACTGTTCGCGCCAGAATACGCCGTAGAGCTCGAGCAAGTTCCTGGGCCGCGTCAGCCCGCGCGCCGTGGCACGGGCGTCGCGCAGGCTACGGCCTGGCGTCCGTACGTGGCTAGCCTCCCAACGCGCACGAGGCAGCCAAATACTTGGGGCGGGGCCGGCTGCGAAACTCCGCTCGTTTGGTGAAACCCCGATGATAGCCGACGCTCGCGCGCCGGTGCTCAAAATCGTGCGTCGCATCGACTCGGTGCGCATTTTGAAGAGCCGGGTTCACCGGTCGCGCGCATGCAGGAGTGATTGCTTATAGTGAAAGCCTGCCGCGGCGGCGGCAAGCGAAGCTTTGCCTAGAGCCTCAACACTCTCCGCTCGCGCCAAATCGGGGATCCTATATCACAGTGGTATTTGGTGCTGGCGGAACGGCCGATCGCCGACAACGAGTGTATCGTACGCTTCTGAAAGGATAGCGTCAGGGGACACAAGAGGGGCCGCGGGCGCGGGCGTGTGCGCCGTCCGGCTCACCGGGCTCCAGCAAGGACTTGCGCCGATGAAGTCTCACCGTTGGCCTCAAGCACAGGGCAGGGTGAACCACGTCGTGGTGGACGCGAGAGGAGCGCCCCTCATCGCCGCCCTCAAGACCAAGGCGGAACTTCCCGAAGCGCAAATCATGCATGTGCGACGACAAAATCGCCGGGGCGACGCGCGTCACCCGCCGTTGGCGCGCGTGAAAGGCGGCCAGTGACGCAGAGACGGGACGCAGAGACGGGACGCAGAGACGGGACGCAGGGGAGCGGGACGCGCAGAGCGGACCGCAGAGACCGGACGCAAGACGTCTGCCGATCGCACGCATCGCCCGGCGATGCGTCGACTCACCTGAAGCGGTCTTCGCCTGCCCTCAGCTCCTGACCGGCACGATCGCCGGCGTCACGGGCTAGCGCGCACGTTGATGGCGATGCCGATGAGGCCTGAGCGCGGTGGTGCGGTTGGCAAACAGCCGGCCCCACTTAGGGCCAGCCTCACAAAGCTTCCTAGTTGGTGCATTGATGGTAGCGGTCACGCGCCAATAGCTGCTGCCAGTACTTTGCCAGCGATTGTACTCATAGGCGCAGCTAGCGACGTAGCCTTGCTCCGGCAACCGGGAGACCACCCACACACCGTTGCGCCAATGGCCCCTGCGACCGTTGTGATGAACGTATCGTCGATTGACATCGCGTGTGACGTTACGCGTCACATTCCCCTGTTCACATTGACGTTGCGGTTGATGTTACGCGATACATTTCTGTTCACGTTGACGTTGCGACTAACATGGGCAGGCCCATAGGCGTGACCACCGCCCCTGTGGAAGCCGCCGGCATGCCGGGCATCAGCCGCACGCGGCAAAGCCGTCGCACCCAAAAGCAAAGACAAGGCCGCAGGCGAGACCGGGGAGCAATTGCCGCATGATTGACCTCCGTGACCATGCCTCAATCTGGACAACGAATCGGTCAGGCGGGGTGGGGCTGGAATAGGGGTCTTCCTGATTTGACCGGGAGGCAACCTGAGAGTCAAAGAGTTCATCACACCAACCGACGTGCGCATGCTCCGGCGCGGCAGCGATTTGGGTGCGCGCACGGGTCCGCGGCGTTGTCATGCAGTGCACTGGCGAGCACCAGCGCCTGGAACGGGGGAGCCGTTCCTCTCGCCAACTGGCGGCGTACTCTCCACGCCGACGCGGTCTCGTCTCAACCCGTCGCTCCTGGCGGGGTGTTGATCTCAATCTTGCGACCTTGCTTTTGTGCCACCGCATCTGGCGGCTTTGGGAGGCTAATGGTTAGAACTCCGTCCCGAAATTGCGCGGAAACTTGAGCCGGGTCGACCTGGTAGGGCAGCGTCAGCGTGCGCTGGAAAGCCCCGTAGGAGCGCTCCATGCGGTGAACCGTCCGGCCCTCCATATCCTTCTTTTCGTCATGCTCGGACCGTTTTTCGCCCTTGATGCTGAGCTGGTCGCCGACCAACGACACCTCGATGTCGGCTTCCTTGACGCCGGGCAATTCGGCGGTGAGCGTCACGGCCGTGTCGTCCTCGGCGATGTCGACGCGGGGGCCAACACACCCCCATGCTGCGCCCGAACCAGTCCTCAAACAGGAGGTCGATCTGAGTTTTGGATCCCCGAAAATGTTCGACGTCGCGATGCCGGTCGCCCCACGCCGGGAACCACGATTTGTTGACCATGGCGGACACTCACTTTTTGTGATGCGCAGAGACGGCCTGCATCGCCTCCGTACTGACGGTCCGCGGAGCCGCATTGTAAGACATCGCCGAGGCTTAATATCCCGGTCATGCGCTTCTTGCCATCGATCACAGGCAGGCGGCGCACCCGCCGGCTCTCCATCAGCCGTGCGGCGTCGTCGAGTTCCTGTCTCTCTGGCAGAAGACGATACCCTCGGTCATCACATCGCGAGCGCGTTGTGCCTTTGCATCGAGGCCCGCGGCGATGCAGCGGCAGACGATATCGCGATCCGTCACCATGCCAACCAACCTGTCGTTTTCGCCGATCAGGAATCGCACCGATATCATGCTCGCGCATCAATCTGGCGAGCTCGACAACGGGCGTGTCGGGGTCGACCCACTGCACACCTTGTGCATGGCCTGTTTTACCTTCATGGACAGCTCCTTTTGCAAGTGCCGCCCCGTCACTACGTATACAGCAGCTTAACGCTCACTGACGCTGCGCGTTCCGGAACCGGGCCGCCGGCCCCGGCGCATTTGGCAAGGCTCCGGTGAGGCAAAATTTCTGCTGCTTCGCAACCCCGAGGCAAGGGTGCCGAAGGCTCCCGCGTCGGCCTTCTGCTTCAGCACTAGGTGGCATGATCCCGATCATCAGTTGTCCGAGCCGAGGCTCCTCGCCGCATGGGGTTATCGGGGGCCATTGCGGCCTTTTGGCGGGACTATTTTGCAAAGCGCGACCCATTCCTCCGCGGCCGAAGCTTAAGGGCGTAAGGAAGCCTACGGCAGCGACCCAAATGTCATGCTAGGCGTGCGCTAGCTTGGCCGGCATGGGACGGCTTAGCGCAGCGAGGGCTCCCGAGTGGCCAAATTCATCGTCAAAGCGACCGACAAGGGGTGGGAAATACACAAGGACGATATTTTGCTGTGCACATACGCGTCCCGACGCGGGGCATTGGCGGCGCTGGCAAAGCTGCGGGCGGAATTGAAGGCAAAAGGGGAACGCAGTCTGATCAAGTTCGAAGCGCGGGCGGGTCAGCCAAGGTCAAACTAACCCCCGCGCGCTCCGCGCCCGCGATGCACTCGTTTGTCGCTTCGTGTACGGGTCTCCCCAAAATGGGCTTGAGCGGGATCTGCCCAGGCTGCCAATCAAATCAGTCCTGTCTGCCGAGGCTCATGGCCTTTTTCCGCGGCCCACGGCCGGGGCGAGCGATGTTCAAACGAGGAAGCTTACGATATGCGTTTGGGGCACTTGTTGCCGGCGGCCGCCGCCGCCTAATAATGGGTAGCACTGTCGTCGGGGCCGCGCCGCCCGTTAGCCTGCAACCTGACGGCAGCCTGCAGATTGCCGCCCGCAAATTGCGCTGTGGCGATGTACGCAACGTATTGGACGCGCGCTTACTCAATCTTGGAATATCCGTGCCGGATGCGAAGCTTCTGGTGATCAATCCGGCCCTCGTTGCGCGCCAGCCCGGAACCGTGCGGTTGTTCGTCTATCATCATGAGTGCGGGCATCACCACGTGGGCGCTAGCGAGCGTGGTGCGGATTGTTGGGCCGTCCGCCGCGGCGTCCGCGAGGGCTGGCTCGATAGCGCGGGTCTTGCGCAGATCTGCAAGTCTTTTGCCAACGCGCCGGCCACCGCGACGCATCCCTCCGGGGCGCGACGCTGCGGCAATCTTAGCCGCTGTTTTGCCGCGGCGGTGTCCAAATCGGATCCATCACGATCCGCGCTTGCCAGCCCGCAAATTGGCCGCCAATGAAGTCTATCAACTAGCCGCCTTACCGCCGAGGAGCGCGACCTTTACTCATCGCGGACGAAGGCGCGTGTCGGATCGATACTCTGTCGCGTCTGCGCGGCGAGGCGAATCTGTGCATCCGAAGCCCCAAATCCTGCGTAACCATTGCGCCGCTCGACGATTTCGAAGAAGAAGCGCTCGTCAAAAGTTTGCGTATAGAGCTGAAAATACTCCCCTTCGCCTTCGCGTTCGTAAAGGACATTGTGAGCTTTGAGACGATCGATGGCGGCCGCCGGCATGTCACTTCTGGCTTCAAGATCGTCGTAGTAGTTCTCTGGTATTGGCAAAAGCACCACACCGTTTGCCGCGAGCGTTTTGGCCGTGCCGAAGATATCGCTGGTCGCCAGCGCGATGTGCTGGACGCCAGAGCCAAAGGCCTCGGAGAGGAAACGCGAGGACTGCGTGTGGGCCGACTGCGAAGCGTTGAGAATAAGCCGGATGCTGCCATCGCTCGACTGCACGACCTGACTTTTAACTAGACCGCCTGGATCGAGGACATCCTGTTCCGGCAGTCTTCGAAAGATCGAGCAGCGATGTGTAGAACAGCAGCCATGTCAGCATCTCCTCATAGTGCATTGATTGCGAGATATGGTCGACGCTGGTTAGTCCTGCGTTGGCTGCCGGTTGCCCCGCGACTGGCCTGAACTCGATCTCCCACACGCGGGCAAGATCGCTCTTGGTGTCCGTGAAATAGACGAGGCTGCCACCCAGCCCTCGCACGGCCGGGATTTCGAGTTCTCCCCGGGCCAACGGCCTGGCGAAAGGGCGTATCGAGCAGGCGCTGGGCGCGGTCAAGCGTGGCGGCCGCATCGTCGACCTTCAGGCCAATGGCACAAACCGAGCTGCCATGCGTGATGTTGTAAGAATGGGCGAAGCCTTCCTTTTCGGCATTGAGTACAATGTTAACTGCTCCCTGACTCCAACGCGTCACAGATTTGTGGATGTGTTCGCCGGATTTGTGGAAGCCGAGACCGCGGAGCAGGCAGTTCGAGGGCGGAAGCCCCCGCTTCGTCGACGGCGAACTCAATGAATTCCGTCCCCAGGCAACGAGAGCGCGGAGGTAGACGCGGCGGCAGATTCACCGCCGCGGGGACGCGCTCACGCACCTGGTCCAGCAGGTAGATCAGCGAACGATGACCGTCGATAGCGACGCTGCGCGCCGAGCCGGCACGGAACTGATCGTTGAATATTTCCAACGATAGCAGGCCATCGTAGCCGGTGGCCAGAAGCGCCAACATCAAATCGGTGAGCGGCAGGCTGCCCTGACCTGGGAAATTCCGGTAGTGGCGGCTCCATGATAGGTAGTCCATGTCGAGCAAAGGCGCATCGGCTGCTTGCACGAGGAAGATACGTTCGGGTGGTATGGAACGAATGGTCCCGAGATTGGTCCTGCGGGCAAGGATGTGGAAGGTATCGAGCACAACCCCGACGGCCGCGTGATCGGCCCGGCGCACAACCTCCCAAGCGTCACGGTAATCGTTGATGTGACGCCCCAGGCCAGTGCCTCAAAGCCCACGCGCAGCCCGCGCTGCGCGGCCCGTTCGGCAAGCTCACGCAGGTCCTCTGCCGCGCGGTCGATGCCTCCCAAACTTTCGGGGACACATTCGAGCAAATCATCAAAAGATCACAGTCGAGCTCCTGCATCAGGTCGAACTTGCGCTCGGCGCGCTGGAATGCGCGGCTGCGCCGGTCTCCTGGCATGCCTTCGAAATCGCGGAACGGCTGGAAGGCAATGGTCTTCGAGCCCAGGCCCTCGATGAGGCGCCGCACATCGCGAGGCGTACCATTAAACGACAGCAGATCGTTTTCGAAAATTTCGACGCCCTTGAATCCCGCTGTGGCGATAGCATCAAGTTTCTCGTGCAGCACGCCGCTCAGGCAGACGGTCGCAATGGCAGTTTGCATGGATGCCTCTGGTTAGCCCACGCGCAGCAATAGACGCCAAGGGCGACGGTTGAGGGTATACGGCCTTGCAAATGGGCTCAATACCGTGCCTTCGGTTTCGCCCCTGGTGAGGCGCATAGGGTCTACCCTCGACGGCATGGGATCTTGTCGCAGGGTGTGCGCGAGCAGGAGCGCGGCACGGCTCAGGCAAGAAGGAAGTTGGCCACCACATCGATTTGTTCTTTGGACATCAGCGCCGGTGCGTGCCCGCAATCTGCGAACTCGGCCACCTGAACGAGTTCCCGTTTGGCGGCTAGCCCGCGCCGCTGCATCCTCGCGCATGGTGTCAGAGGTAAGAAAGTCTGAGAAGGCGCCGCAATCACCAGCACAGGGCAATTGATGGCGTCCCAGGTATGCCAAAGCGGAACGTCAATGATGAATGGCCACAGGAATGGCAACGTGATCGCCGGGTCATCGATTGAGACGCAAACTCCCGTCGGCTGTCTGCAGGGCACTATGCTTGGCCAGGTGCCGCCATTGCGCGTCGGTTAGTGCACCGAAAGGCGCAAGAACGTCGCGCAGATAGGTCCTCGAGCTCCAGGAGATCCCGAAACTCTGGGGTTTTGACCCGCATGATTACTGATCCGGCGCAGTGCGGCGGCCGGCACGCGGCCACCGAAATCGTTGAGAACCAATTTGCGCACGGGGAATTCGACTTGGCAGCCATTTCCATGCCGATGAAGCCGCCAAAAGACGTACCGACCCAATCCACCTGTCCGCCCCAGCCGAGCGATCACCGCCGTCAGAGCCGATAGATAAAGCGTCGTGTCGTAATCGACGGTCCGCTTGAGCCATTCACTTCGCCCACGGCCGGAAGATCGGGGCACACCACGCGGCAGCCCTTCCCGGCAAGCGCCCGTGCGAGCGGGTCGAAATCCCGGCCGTTTCGCGTCAGACCATGCACGCAAACGACCGTGCGTTCCGGAACGAACCGGGCCCCATTCGATGTAGGCTAGCCGCATGAACCCGCGCGGCCCCAAGATCGAGATCTGAGCCTCGCGGGGCTGATCAAGCCCCAGCTCCGGGGACCGCCAAGCCACTATCACCGCCGTCGCTCTGGCATGCCATTGACGCTTCTGCTGTAACGAAGCGCGCCAATTTGTGCGCCGATGCGCAGGCGAACGCGGCCAAGGCTGGGATCGTGCTCCAGACCGGCTAGCGGTCTGGCAGCAATCAGTCGCAAGCTCGCAACTCGGCGCAGATGGAATTCGGCAACCGACAGCGCCGGTGCGGGCATGGCTGGCACCCTAAGGAAGGCGTCGTTCGGATAACGAACCTAGTGGAGAGCAAGCAGATCTGCGGCTAGGCTAATTTGCAATCGCCGACAAAATCCAGGTGGGAACCGCTGCGCAAACGCGGCTTGCGATCCACATTGCGGCAGTGGCCGATGTACGAGAACCTCTGCCTGACGACGAGACGGTTGCACCTGAGACCGAAAAGGAAGAGGCTCGCCGACGGAGGACGGACGCATGCATCGCGAGAGCGAGTTTTTCCAGCGGGACCGGACTATCCACCCGCCTGCCTTGACCCCCGCCTACAAGACCAGCGTTCTGCGTTCGCCACGCCTGCCTCCTCCTCTCTGCAGAATTCGCTCCCGCAGTGACCGGACCAATGTTCGGTGCCCACGAGCTCGGTCCGCTCGATAACGACCTCATTCTCAACTACGCAAAGGACGGAGAGGCGATCGGTCAAAGGATCATTGTGCATGGGCGTATAAAGGATGAATCGGGCGCGGGGCTCGCCAATGCGCTGGTCGAGTTCTGGCAAGCCAACGCGGGAGGCCGCTATCGCCACCACAACGATCATTATCTCGCACCCTGGACCCGAATTTCGGCGGTTGCGGACGCACCATCACCGACGCCGACGGCGCTCTACGCATTTCGAACCATCAAGCCCGGCCCATACCCTTGGCGCAACTTCGTCAACAGCTGGCGTCCCGCACATCCATTTCTCGCTATTCGGCATCGGCTTCGCGCAACGCCTCATCACGCAGATGTATTTCGAGGGTGACCCGCTCTTGGCGCACGATCCCATGTTCGGCATGATCCCGGATCGGGAGGCGGCCAGCCGGCTGGTGGCGCCCATCGACCTCAACGCAACCGTGCCGCTGGATACCCTTGCCTATCGCTTCGATATCGTTCCTGCGCGGGCGGCGCGCCACGCTGTTTGAGAACAGGCTGCAGGGGAAATAGCCATGGTACAGCCGCTCGGCTATCTCAAGGAAACCGCCTCGCAGACGGCTGGGCCGTATGTTCACATCGGTCTCGTGCCACGCCAGGCGGGATTTGAGGGTTTTCAAAAAACAATTTCGGCGAGGCGATGCTTGGGCCAAAGACCAAAGGCGAGCGCATCATCGTCGAGGGCCAGGTCATCGATGGCGCCGGCGCGCGCTTCGCGACGCCCTCATTGAGATTTGGCAGGCCAACGCCGCTGCTGCTGCTGAATCATCCCGCCGATCGGCAGAACAAGCCCATCGACGAGGATTTTCGCGGTTGGGGACGGGCGGGTTGTGATTTCGAGAGCGGGCGATATCGCTTCCGGACCATCAAACCCGGCGCAGTTGTTGGACGCAGCGGTTATCGCCCCATGGCACCGCATGTCAATCTCTGGATCGTGGCGCGTGGCATCAATATCGGGCTCAGTACACGCATGTATTTTTCCGACGAAGAGGTGGCCAATGCCACGGATCCGGTGCTCAACATCATCGAGCCGCCGTCGCGGCGGAAAACTCTAATCGGCCAGCGGCAGATGCGCGATCAGGATGTCCTCTCACTCCTTCGATATTCATCTGCAAGGAGAGCAGGAGACCGTCTTTTTCCGATGTCTGAAGGACATTTCGGAGTGGCGCGGCATGAGCGGTACCATCTACATACTCAACGGACCGAACTTGAACTTGCTCGGCAGGCGTGAACCGCACATTTACGGGCGATGAAACGCTGGCCGACGTTGAGGCCGATTGCCGGCGACTGGCGGCTGAATTCGGCCTTTCGATTAAGTTTCAGCAAAGCAACGCGGAATATCAACTGATCGATTGGATCCATGAGGCGCGCGACGAGGCTGCCGCCATCATCATCAATCCGGGTGCCTTCACACATACCTCGATCGCTATCATGGACGCGCTAAACGCCTGCCAATGCCCGATCCTCGAGGTGCACATCTCCGATATGCATCGGCGGGAGTCCTTTCGTCACCATTCCTACGTTTCACCGACGGCGGCGGGGGTGATGGCGGGTTTCTGGCACGCACGGCTATCAGCCTTGCGGTTCGCCATGTCGCGCATCTGGTCAAGAAACAAGAAGCAATGAGGTCGGACGCCACCGTGCTTGGCGCGCAAAAAAGCAAAAGGCCTGGAGGAAACGGCACATGGCAACCCGGGCACTCGACGCCGAGGCACACGGTAGGCAACAGTCGAAAAAGGCGGCTGCCAGCGGTTGGATCGGCTCGGCGCTCGAGTACTATGACTTCTTCATCTACGCTACGGCAGCCTCGCTGATCTTCCCGCAGCTCTTCTTCCCATCAGGGCAATCCAACCGTTGCCATCGTCGCATCGCTCGCCACCTATGGTGTCGGCTACGTAAGTCGGCCGATCGGCGCCTTCGTCCTCGGGCATTGGGGAGATACCCACGGACGCAAGAATGTGCTGCATCCTGTGCATGCTGCTAATGGGTTTCTCGACAATGGCCGTCAGGCTTGTTGCCAACCTACCAACAGGTCGGCATCCTCGGCCCCGCTCTGCTCGTGATATTGCGCCTGATACAGAGGCTTCGCGGTCGCCGGCGAAATCTCCGGCGCCAGTTCGATGATCCTCGAGCACGCACCGTTCGGCCGGCGCGGTTTCTTCGCCAGCTTCACCCTGCAAGGCGTGCAGGCGGGGCAGATATTGGCCGCGGCCGTCTTCCTGCCGCTTGCCGCCTATATGCCCGACGAGGCCTTCAACTGCCTGGGGCTGGCGCATTCCGTTCCTGCTCAGCTTCGTAGTCATCATCGCCGGCTACATCATCCGCCGCGAGGTCGACGAGACGCCCGCGTTCGCCATGAGGAAGGTCAGCACGGCGACGGTGCCGAAGGCGCCGATCGTCGAGGCCATCAAGAGCAGCTGGCCGACATGCTGCGCGTCGTCTGCATGGCGCTGATGAACGTCATTCCGGTGGTGGCGACGATCTTCGGCGCTGCCTACGCCGTGCAGGCTGGCCTACGGCATCGGATTTCGAAAGGACGTGTACCTGTGGATCCCTGTTGCTGGCAACATCGTTAGCGGTGATCGTGATCCCCATCGTCGGCAACCTGTCCGACAAGATCGGTCGCAAACCTCCCATCATCGTCGGCGCGCTCTGCGTCCGGGCTGCTATCGTTCGGCTATCTCTACGCCATCAGCATCCACAACGTGCCGCTGGCGATCGCCATGTCGCTTGCTGATGTGGGGCGTGGTGTATCAAGGGCTACAACGCCACATTCCCAAGCTTCTATCCGGAGCTCTTTCCCGACGCGCACGCGTGTCTCGGCGATGGCAATCTCGCAGAACGTCGGCACCGCCATCACCGCCCTGCTTCCGGCGTTGTTCGCCGCCGTGGCGCCACCGGGCTCGGCCAACTATTCCCTTCACCATCGGTGCGCTCGCCTTTGGCATAACCTGCATCGCCGCGGTCGCCGCCCTCAGCGCGCGAAACCTATCGGGTCCAGATCAAGGACCCCGGCAAGCCCAACGCGGTGCCGGTGAACAAGGATGAGTATAACCGCCTGCGCCAACGGGCCATCGCCCAGGCCGGCCGCTAGCGCCCCGCCACGCCCGCGGAACCGGCCCGCCGGCTTTAGAAGTGATTTTGGCGACCGCAGCGCAGCTCATCGGAGGTCGTGCGGCCGAAGCCAAAGAACTCAATATAGGCGGGGATTTGCTCGAAGAGCATCTCGGTGCCAACCTGGATCGCGCAGCCCTTGTCTTTGGCCAAGCGAAGGAAGGGGTGTATCTCCTGCTTCATCACCACTTCGCCCACGAGCGCGGCCGGGTCGATTCTGGCAGACGTCCATTGGCAGCGGGTCGCCCTCCTGCATGCCAAGCGGGGTGGCATTGACGACGACATCGTAACCGGCAGGATCCCGCGAGCCCGTCGTGACCTTGAGCTGTGGGGTAGTGCTCGGCTGAGCCGTCCGCCGAGCGCCTCGACGCGCGGCGGCGCTGGCATCGAAGACATCCGATCGCGCAGACGCCTGCCGCCGCAAGCGATGCAGCGATGGCCGATCCCACGCCGCCGCAGCCGACAACCAAAGCCTGCTTGCGCCGCTCAGCGGGCGACCCTTGACCGCTCGACGCCGCGGACACAAACCCGGCGCCGTCAAACATGTCGCCCAGCAGTGAGCCGTCGGGGCGGCGCAGCACGCGCGTTGCACGACCCGGCGATCCTGCGCCGTCGGGGTAACCTCATCGAGCAACGCGACCGTCGTGACCTTGTGCGGCATCGTCACCAGCGCACCGCGAATATTGGTCAGCTGGAACAGCGATTTGAGAAACGTGCGCGATAGTCCTCGGGCTTTACGCCCATCGGCATGACGACGGCGTCGATCCCCGCCTTCTTCGAAGTATGGGATTGTAGATCATCGGCGCCTTGAAGCGACTGCTGTCGGGATAGCCGAGGTGGGCACTAAGGTCGTCGCGCCACTGATCATGATTCCGCCTCAAGTCCGCACCACGCCCGCAACAGGTCTGATCTGCTGTCGTCGGCAGGATAGGCGCGACCGCCGAGGCGAGCCAGAGCAACTGAGCTTAGCCTCACGTTCGGGTTTTTGCCTTCACCGTCAGCGGGCCGCTGCCACAATCTAGTGGAAGTTTTGCCGTCGTTAGCGATAGTGTTCAATGAACGCTGACGTGCGATAGCATGGGGAATGATCATGCGTGACGTCCATCCGTTCGAAACTGACCTGACCGGACGGGCGCTAACTTCGTGCCGCTGACGCCCGTCAGCTTTCTGGCGCGGCTGCCAGCGGCTTTGCCAACAAGACGGCCGTGGTCGACGGCGAGCGGCATTTTACTTATGGCGAACTGTTCGAACGCGCCAAGCGTCTGGCCTCCGCCTGAAAAATAGGGGCGTGCAGCGACTCGATACCGTCGCGATCATTGCGTCCAACATCGCTGAAATGATCGAGGCACATTTTGCCGTCCTGATGCTGGGCGCCGTGCTCAATCCAATCAACACTGACTTGATGCGTCGACCATCGCTTTCTCCCCTTGTGAAACATGGCCAAGCCAAGGTCTTCATTGTCGATGGGGAGCATGCGCGCGTTGCCAAGGAAGCCTTGGCCCAGGTTCGCCACGCTGTCGATGTGATCGATATTGGCGTGCCCGGGCAATCCGCCAGTCCGATCGGCGCTATCGGCTATGAGGCGTTGCTGGCGACCGGTGATCCCGACTTCGCCCCCAATCAGCCAACTGACGAGTGGCAGTCCCTGTGCCTACTCTATACGTCGGGCACGACGGGTGACCCAAAGGGCGCGGTGTACCAGTCACCGGGGCGCCTATTTGTCGGCAATGGGCAACGCGCTCACGTTTGGGCTAACCCCCGACAGCATCTACTTGTGGACCTTTGCCGATGTTCCATTGCAACGGTTGGTCCTTCCTTCTGCGCGGTCATCGCGCGCGGCGGCACGCAAGTTTGCCTGCGCAAGGTCGAGCTGGGCACAAATTTTCCGTCTGATCGACAAAGTATGACGGTTACGCACCTCTGCGGCGCACCGATCGTGCTTCAACATGATCGCCAAGTGCGCCCGCTGATGAGCGCGTGCCAATTACGCATAAGGTGCGCTGCGCCACCGGCGGCGCCGCCCCGCCTTCCAGCGTTTTCCGCGCCATGGAAGCAATCGGCTTCGAGGTGACGCACCTTTACGGTGCAACCGAGACTTATGGCCCCGGCACGTTCTTGCCTCTTCAAACCCGGAATGGAATAGCCTTCCTCGGGCAGCGATACGCCAACATGGCGCGCCAAGGCATCGCGCATCCGATGGTCGAGGACGTGATGGTAGCCGATCCCCAGACGATGCAAGAGGTGCCTCGAGACGGCAAGACCTTGGGCGAGATCAGCGATGCGCGGCAACACGGTCATGAAGGGCTATCTCGGCAATCGCAAAGCCACGCTGGCAACCCTCGTCGACGACTGGTACGTCTCCGGCGACCTGGCGGTGTGGCATGCCGACGGCTACATCGAGATCAAGGATCGCTCGAAGGATATCATCATTTCGGGCGGTGAAAACATCTCGAGTCTCGAGGTCGAAGAGGTATTGCATCAGCTGCCCGCCGTGCTTGCAGCCGCGCGTGGTCTGCCCGAGCCGACCCCAAGTGGGGTGAGACGCCCTGCGCCTTCATCGAGCTCAAGGCAAACGCGCCGCCGATTACCGAAGCGGATGTGGTGGAATTCTGCCGCCAACATATGGCTCAGCTTCAAGGTCCCGAAAAAAGTGGTATTTGGCGAGCTGCCCAAGACTTCGACCGGAAAAATCCAGAAGTTTGTCCTGCGCGAGAGGGCCAAGCAGCTGTGAAATAGCTCGTTTGGAGTTACGTCCCATGGCTTCTGAACATGGCTTGACATGGCTTCTGAGAGTTTGGCCTCCGTAATCGGTACCTGGAAGCTGGTTTCATATGTGCGCGCGGGTGCTGGGCAGCACCGAGCGCTTCAATCAGTTCGGCGAAAATCCCGCGGGCTACCTTGGTTATTCCGTGGATGGTCGCATGTACGCTATCTTTGTGCGGCAGGATCGTATTACTCCCGGTGACGTGGTGCCTACCGATGAGGAAGGCGTAAAACTGCTCTGGCACCATCGGTGGCGTATGCGGGCCAATTTTCGCTCGACGCGGACAAGGTCGTTCACCATATCGACGTGTCGTGGAACCAAGCATGGACGGGCACGGATCCAAGTCCGATATTACCAACTCGATGGTGATAATCTCACCATAACGACTGCGCCTTACAGGAGTTACCAGGATGGTCGGCAAGGGCGCTCCGTCCTGGGTGTGGAAGAAGGTGCATGCCAACGCCTCCTGACCCAAGGGGTCATGGATTTGCGTTAGGGCCCTCGACGGCGGAGGAAGGCTAAGAGCAGATGAGGAAGTCCGCGCAGTCGTCGGCGGGTGCCGTCGGCGAGACGCCTCAGCAGGGGCCGCCGGGAACTGCAAGCCCGTCGCCGCCCTTCGCCAATGACTACGTGCAGCAGCTGTTTGCGCCCTGGACGGCCATGGCCGGCATGTGGAACGCCTGGCTGGAAACAAGCGAAGTTGTTGCACGGGAACGCGGCGTCGAGAGCTCGAAGTTGCTCACTCGCATGTGGGATCCGGAATTCTGGAAGGCTGGTGGTCTTGCCCCGTTGCTACAGGAAATGCAGGACGTGTTCAGCTCTACCGCGCCTGGCCGACGTGCCTGCTTTTGATTTGTCGGCCGTCAAAGCCTCAGCCTCGCTTCTCGACCTGATGGGATTGGCACAACAGTACATGGCCGTCTCAATCCCACTTTGGATCACGATTTCCCAGAATTTTCAGGGCGAGGTGGCCGCAGGTGCACAAAACGGCAGGGCGGTGAGAACCCCGGGTGAAGCACTCGACCTTTGGAACAACGTGGTCGATCGCACCTTGATGGAATTCAATCGGTCGGGCGACTTCGCCCGCTTGCAACAGCAGCTGCTGCGAGCATTGACCCAGTCACGGCTGGAGTTGCGCAAGCTAGGCGAGAAGAGCTCACAGGTTCTCGACATGCCGACACGCAGCGAAATGACGGACGTCTATCGTCGCATGCACGGTATGCAGCGCGAGCTCCAGGATCTGCGCCAACAGGTGCGGGCGCTGCGCCGGGTCAGCGAAACAACCGGCACGGAAGCAGGGCAGCTAGGCATGGCGACGGACGATCGTTTGCTTTCAGCCTGGACTGAACTCGCGGATTTCGGCAAGCGTGTCGCGGTTGCGACCAGCACGCTTGCAACCGTTCGCGAGGGAGACGTAAAGATTGCCCAGACGCCCAGGGAAGAGATTTGCCGCCTTGGCGGCAGGACGCTGCATCGCATCATCCGGGATGGTCCTGCCCGCATTCGCCCGCCCGTGCTGGTGACCTATGCCATGGTCGGGCACTGGAATGTGCTCGATTTGCAAGACGATCGCTCTGTTCTTGCGCAACCTGATCGAGGCCGGTTGTGAGATCTACGTCACCGACTGGGGTCATCCCACGCTCGCCGATCAGTTCGATGATTTCGGCGATCTCATCAATGGCTACATGGATGGTTTTGTCGACGCTATTTGCGAGCGCCACGGAATTGCCGCGATAACGCTGCTTGGCATTTGCCAGGGAGGGTTGCTGTCCTTGTGTTATGCGGCCCTCAATCCCGACAAGGTCAGCAACCTCATCACCGTCGTGACGCCGGTCGATTTTCACGCGGATCAGGAGGAGGAGCGCGTCGATCCGGAGCTCATGAACGTGTGGACGCGGGGCCTGACGGCCGACGATATCGACTCACTCGTCAAGGCAATGGGCAATATTCCCGGCGAAGTCGGCGGAACCATGTTCTCGCTGATGACGCCTCTGCGCACGCTGGCCAAGTATAACATGACGTTGATCCAGGCGGGCCAGAGTGCCGATGCGCTGATGAACTTCCTGCGCATGGAGAAGTGGCTCTCGATCGACCGGATCACACCGGCGCAGCCGCGCAGCAGTGGCTGAAGGACCTCTATCAGGAAAACAAGCTGGCCCGCGGCGAGCTCATCATCAATGGGCGATTGGTGGATCTCAATGCCGTTGCCATGCCGGTGCTGAATATCTACAGCGAGCACGGATACGGTGATCCATCCGCGGGCGAGCAAAGCCATGCGCAGCCGCGTCGGCAGCAAGGACTACACCGAGCTGCCCGTGTCCGGCGGACACATCGGTATCTTTGTTGCCCGCTCGAAGAAACTCAGCAACAGCATTGCCGACTGGCTGGGCCATCACTGATGTGCTCTTTTGAGGAGCGCGACAAACATGGGCTACTCCATATCTCTGCAAGGGCGTGGCGCGCTCATTACCGGGGCCTCGAGCGGCCTGGGGCGCGCCTTCGCCGGCATGCTCGCGCGTGCCGGGGCCGCCGTCGCTCTCGCGGCCCGACGGCGCGACGGCCTCGAAAGAGGTTCGTCAACAGATCGAAAGCGCTGGCGGCAAGGCCGTTGCCGTGGCCATGGATGTGACAAACGCCCAATCGGTCGCCGAGGCAATCCGTGAGGCGGCCGCACGGCTGGGTAAGCTCGATATTCTGGTCAACAACGCGGGTGTGACGCGCACCAAACCGTTCCTCGAGATCGATGAGGCGGACTGGGATCAGCAAGTCGACACCAACCTCAAGGGTGCCTTTTTGGCGGCTCAGGCGGCAGCTAGCGTCATGCGGGATCAAGGCGGCGGTGGCGCCATCGTCAATATCGCGTCCATTCTGGGTCTCAGGGTCGCCGGGCAGGTGGCCGCCTACCTGACCTCGAAGAGCGGGTATCGTGCATTTGACCAAAGGCATGGCGCTCGAACTCGCGCGCCATCGCATCAGGGTCAATGCGCTGTGCCCCGGCTATATCGAAACCGACCTTAATCGCGAATTCTTCGCGAGCGATACCGGGCGCGCCTCATCAAGCGCATCCCGCAGCGCCGCTTGGGACAGGCGCACGAGCTCGAAGGGCCGCTGCTGCTCATGTGCTCGGAAGCCGGGTCATACATGACAGGCGCCGTGTTGTTGGCGGTCGACGGCGGCCACCTGGTCTCGAGCCTTTAGCCCTTGAGAGCGCCCCGGACAGGCAACTCGCAAATGTAAAAGCATTCTCCTGAAGCTTGTCGCGTTGGTGTCTACGACTGGGATAGTATTGGCGATCGCGACCGATCGCAGTCAAAGCTGACATGCTCTTGAGCAAAATCTCGAAACCCCTGCTGGGCAAGAGGCTCGATCCCTTTAGCGGGCAGACGCGTCAGCATATCGCCCTGATCGCCATCCTGGCCTGGGTCGGCTTGGGGGCCGACGGGTCTCTCCTCCTCCTGTTACGGGCCGGAGGGAGGCCTTTTTGGCGCTTCGGCCGGCACACTCACCTCGGCCTCTACATGGCACTCGCCAACGGCGAGTGACGGTGTTCGTCATCGCGCGTCGCCTACAACCAGGTCGATCGAGCTCTTTCCGACCGGTGGTGGTGGCTACAAGGTCGCCACGCAACCTGCTTCGGGCCGCATGCCGGCTTGGTGTCCGGCTCGGCGCTGATCGTCGACTACATGCTGACGGTTGCGATCTCGGTCGCCAGCGGCGTCGATGCCGTGTTCAGCCTGCTGCCTGTCGCGGCGCTGCCCTACAAACTGGTGACGGAGCTCGCGCTCGTCATCTTGCTTGTGCTTCCTAAATCTGCGCGGCATGCAGGAAGTCGATCAGGGTCCTGCTGCCAATCTTCATGGGCTTCCTCGTTACCCATTTGCGTGCTTGATCGTCGCCGGCATCGGCATGCAGGCGTCCAAGCTTCCAACCCTCATACCCGAGACGCTGAACGCCACCAGTCGAGCTGACACAGGAGATGGGCTGGCTGTTCGCCGCCTCCTTGTTTCTGCGGGCCTACTCGCTCGGTGGCGGCACCCACACCCAGGCATCGAGGCCGTCTCCAACAACGTGCAATCGCTGGCCGAGCCGCGCGTCGCCACGGGCAAGTGGACCATGTTCTATATGGCGGTCAGTCTTAGCTTCACGGCGGGCGGCATCATCCTGCTCTATCTGCTGTGGGAATGTGCAGCCGGTCAGACGGACAAACCCTGAATGCCGTGACCTCTCCGTGCCATCATCGGAAGCGTCGGTTGTGCAGGCGCCGGTTCTCGAACAGTGGCCTGCCGTGGATCGTGCTCGCGCTCGAGGGCGGCCTGCTGTTCGTCGCCGCCAACACCGGTTTCTTAGGCGGCCCGGCCGTGCTCGCCAACATGGCCGGCGGACTCCTGGGTGCCACATTACGTATCGCTACCTGTCGACCCGCCTGGTCACACAAAACGGTATCCTCCTGATGGGCGTTACCTCGCTTGGCATCCTGATCGTCACCGGCGGCAGAGGTGGCGCTGCTGTCGTGCTCTACAGCATCAACGTTTTCCTTGACCTTCTCGATGTCGCTGCTGGGACTGTGCATTTATTGGTGGCAACATCGCCGCCAGGATGCGCGTTGGCGCCATCGCCTTGCTGTTGTCCCTTGCCGGCCTGATTGTCACCGCCAGCATACTGCTGGTCACGCTGGTCGAAAAGTTCACCGAAGGCGGCTGGATGACGGTGCTCATAACCGGCACCGTCATTGCCTTCTGCCTGCTCAATCACGTACGCACTATGCGAGCCATCAAGAGAAAATCCGCATCGCCGATGAGGCGTTGAGCTGAACCGATTATCCCCGGTCGATGCACATCCTCCGCCAGCTCGACTCCACGGCGCCTACCGCTGTGTTCGTGGTCGGATCGAGTCGAAGCGGCGGTGTCTATGCGCTTGCAATGGGTGCGCCGCGAATTTCCCGGGCACTTCAGAACTTCATCTTTCATGAATGTGCGCACGGTGGATGCGCAGAGCTACGGGGGCGATGCGAAATTTCGAGCGCGTGCGCCAAGAGGCCGAAGCCAGGCGCTCGCAGCTACTTTACCAACTACTGCCATCAACAACAGATCTTGCCGCCAAATCACTCCTCGCCTTCGGCACCGATCCCATCGAAGAGCTGAGCAAGCTTGCCGAGGTCGATCCACAAGGAGTTTAGCGGACAGCATCTTCTTTACAAGCAAGCTGATCCTCAAATACGACAACTGGTACATCCGACAGCTGCATAGCGAAGCGGCGCTGACGATGCTGCGACAACTGCATCTGCGGGACATGCGCGATGGTCGTGCTGCCCATGCGGCTTTGACTTGCGCCAAAGGCTCCCACCGGCGCGGCGAGGCGGCGGCCAGCCGGCGGAAGCCCTTGACCACCACGCGCTCGTGCCGCAGCGTCGGCCCGATCCTGCGACCTCAATGGAACGTGCGTCCGGCGTCGATGACGATCGTCTGGCCGGTCATGGTCTCGGTGCGGCACATGGTGACCACCATGTCGGCGCAGTCGTCCTTGTCGGCGGCCTTCTTCAGGCAGCGAGCCCGCCGCGGCGCGCTCGATCTGCTCGGGCCGGAGATTGGACGGTCGCGCGCGTGCCCTCGAGCAGTCCCGGCGCCACGCAGTTGACGAGCGTCTCGGGCGCCAATGCCACCGCCATGCAGCGCGTGAGATGGATGAGGCCGGCCTTCGACACGGCATAGGCGATGGACGAGCCGGTAGCGGCCGAGCCCGGCCACGGAGGCAGATGTTGACGATGCGGCCGCGCCCCTGCGCCTTCATGACGGGCGCAACCGCCTTGGTCAGGCGCATCGGCCCCGTCAGGTTGACGGCCATGATCTTGTCCCACACCTCCGAGCGTGAGATTGTCGAGGTCGGTGAAGGGGATCGATTTGTTGTAGGCGGCGTCGTTGACGAGGATGTCGATGCGCCCGAAGCGCTTGCCGACCTCCGCCGACCAGCCGTGCCGACCGCCACCGGATCGGTAATGTCGCAGGCGAACTGCCGCCGCCTGGATCTTGGTAGCGCTCGACGTCAAAGCTCGCCAGCGACGCTCCTCGGCCTGATCGCGAGCTCTTCGCATACATGACGGCGATCTGCGCCCCCTCTTGCCAGGGCGTGGCAAATGCGTTGCCGAGCCCGCCATTGCCGCCCGTCACCAGGGCGACCGCGCCCTGAGATCCATCGCATGCCTCCTGCTGTTCCACTCCGGAGACGGGATTGCCCCGCCTACGCCCGCGGCGAGCGCCGCGGCAGTTTGCTGCCCAAGACCCGGCGCAGCAAGCCCATCTGCCTGGGACCTCGCGCTGCCCGTTGCCGGGGAGGCGTCTAACCGGCGGCGTGGGCAAAAAACGCTGCGAGATCAAGCTGCCCCTAAGCCCGCCATGACCCGATCCATCCCCTGCGCTCGCCCGTCGCTGGGCGTCTTTGCTGCGTGCTGGTGGAAAAGGAGGCATGACACGAAGCTGGTCATGTTATTTTCTATGCTGCAGCCTCTTCGTGCGCTCTGGCCTCGCGGCCGCGCGGGCAAAGGCCAGGGGACAATAGGAAGCTTACGCATGCGACGCCGTCACTTTCTCGTTCAAGGGTTGGCGATCGTTGCCGCGGCGTTGCTCGCCGCCGCCACGACGGCGAGCGCTCAGGCGCCCGGAAGCAGGGGCAACGCCTGCGCGCAAGGCAACGTCGCCTGTCAATGCTCCTATCGCTGCTGTGGGGAGGAGCGCTGCTGACGGCAGGTCTGCAACCAATGCGTGATCGATTGTGTTCAGCGGCGGCAGCTGGCGATGAGACGCTTCAGCGCCCTGCGGGCCCGTTGCGATAGCATCACGACCCGCGGGTTCAAACGCTTGCTAGCTGTAGGTGCCGGTCGGCCGGCTGGCTAGGGAGGCTTCGTCATGACCGCGGCAGCACCAGTCGACGCAGCGCCGGGGCTGCTCGATCGCTTCGCCGGATCGAGCCGGGCGCTCCAGCGCTATGCGCGCGCCGACAGTGATGGCGATCCTGACAATTCTCGCGCTCTGGCTGCCCGAGCAGACCGCGAGGTCTATCGCCGTGCTGTTGCAGCGAAGTCAGGAAACGCGCGCCGTCGGCCTGCAATGGCAGTGGATCATGGCGGCGGCATCCCTGTTGCTGCTGTCGCTGGTGCTCTGGCAGGCAACGCGCGAACTGACCCACCTGGTCTCAAAGGATGAAGATCTCGATCGCGAGCCGATTGCAAAGGTACTGCTCGACTGGGGTCCACGCTTGCTGGCCACGACGCCCTTCATCGGTGCCGGCTTGGGTCTCTGGTACAGCTCTCTCCCCGACAAACGCGTGCTAACGGATGCGGACAAGATTCCCGAGCTGCTGAAACCCATCGTTGTCGAGGCCGGTCGGTTGCGAGTCGGCGCTCAGCGCGCAAACCTGAGCCGCGCTTCGCGGCCGCCGTGGTTCTGTTCGTCGCCATCACCATTTTGAGCGTTGGCTGCTGCGGAGTGGGGCCTGGCGCAAGCTGACGCAAACCCGCGGTCGCCAACTGTTTCTGATCAGCCACTGGTTTCTATTTCCGCTGGTCGGACTGGCCTCGATGGTAGCGATTGCGCTCTACCCAATTCTGCTGCCGCAATACTTTGGCGTAATCCCGATTTTTGCGCTGTGGGTGGCGATCAGCGTCGTGCTGACGTCGGCCGGCACGCGCTTTTATGACCGGTTCGGCATCCCGCTGGTGACACTGGTGATCGTCGCGGGCCTTGGCTTTCAGTTTGCCGGCTGGAACGACAATCACCGCTTTCGTCATAGCCAACAGACGGTGCAGCGGGCGTCGCTGGACGGGGCTTTCGCGGATTGGATCGGCTCGCGCAAAGATGCCGCGGCTTATGCCGGCAGGGAGTATCCCGTCTACATCGTCACCGCCGAGGGCGGCGGCATCTATGCCGCGCAACACGCGGCGCGTGTTTTGTCGCGCATTCAGGATCTGATGCCCAAACTTCGCACAGCATATATTTGCCGCAAGCACCGTTTCCGGAGGCAGCCTCGGCACGGCCGTCTTCACGGCCCTGGCGCAAAAGCGGGCGCACAACGGCGAGGCGCAGCCGTTGCAAGGAAAGCTATGAACCGAGCGAGCGGGCTTGGCGCCGATGCGCGAGCCTCCCGACGCACGACTTCCTGTCGCCGCTCGCATGGGCAACGTTCTTTCCCGATTTCGTGCAGCGCTTCCTGCCATTTCCCATCTACGCCTTCGATCGCGCCGTCACCCTAGAAGAATTTCGAGTACGTCTGGGATGCCAGGCTCGGTGGCGACAATCCCTTTCGTAATTCCTTCTTTAGCTTGTGCGGCCCGGGTTCGCGCACCTGTGCCAAGGATGACGTCGCCACACCGGCGCTGTTGCTCAACACCACCAACATCGAGACGGGTGCGCGAGATGATCCTGAGCCGCTCTATCTCGGGCAAACCCTATATTCTCGGCACCGGCGTTCTGGGAGGATTTCTATCGCAAGTCGGCGGAGATCAGCGAGATGCCCCTCAGCACGGCCGTCGGGCTTAGCGCTCGCCCTTGGGTGCTGCCCGTCGGCTGGTACGATTTCACCGTACCCGCGCCCGTGGACACACGCAGGCGCCGCAGGAACGGCGCATGACCTTTGTGGACAGGGGCTACTACACGAAGGATCGGGGGTCGCGACCGTCGAAAATCTGGCGCAGTATCGCTTCCTCAAATACGCCGAGCTCAATCCCGAGGTGCTGAAAGGCATCAAGATCGCCCCCAAGATCATCATGATCACGGGAGCTACCAGCCGGTCGACAATTTCTACCAAACCAAAAGCCGCAAAAAACCTGCGACGAGTTGACGCGCCGCTGTCGGCGCTGCTGCTGGCCTGGCGGGCCCGCAGTTCGGCGGTGCCCGCCGAGGCGGAGACCGATCGAAGCCGCGGCGCCTACACCACGAGATCGGCGCAGTTCGACAACGAGTACTTGCCGCTGCCCGTCGGTTGGCATCGTGGATTTGTCGCGCAAGTATCTGGACTTATTTAGCGGACGCCCGCAGAATTACGCTGCGCAGGACGGGCCGCAGCAATTGACGAGGAAATACGCTTTGGTGCCCGCGAAATCGATCCACGACAATGATTGCCTGCTGCGCAGCATCGTGACGATCTTCGCCCGCCGCCCTAGCCCGCCGTCCGCTCGCCCCTGGCGGCTGCCGAGGTCGCCGCTCAAGGGCGCACAGCTGGCACAGATGCTGGATCACCTCCGCAACCGGCACGACGTCGGCGTACTTCACGGCCATGTCGTAGAGATTGGCGAAATGCGGGCTCTCGTGCTTGTCGGCGACGCACTCCTCCGGGACGATCGTGCGATAGCTGCGCGAGAGGCTGTCGACGACCGTTGCGCGCACGCAGCCCGACGTCGAGCCGCCGGTGACGATCGAGCGTGTCGCAGCGATGGAACGTGAGGAGCGAGCGCGAGGTTGGTCTCGTGGAAGGCCGAGGCCATGCGCTTGTTGATGATGATGTCGCGGCGCGGTCGATGACGAGGCGGTCGTCGAACTCGGCGCGGCGCGAGCCGACCTTGATGTTCTGCAGCGAGTCCGGGCGTGTTGGAGCGCGTTGCCCCAGACCCCGCAGTCCTCGCCCGACTCCATGTAGGCGACGTAGGTCCACACCACCGGCAGCGCCTTCGCGCGCGCAAGCTCGGTCAAGCTCGTTGACGTAGGCGAGCTGCTTGGGATCGGTCTCGTAGGCCGTCACGAACTCGCCGACCGCCGTGTAGGCCTTTGCAGATCGATATTGACGAGCGCCGGCTTGCGCCCGAAGCCGAAGCGGGCACGGGTGGGCTTTGCCTTGATCTCCGCGAACAGCTGTCGCGCACTCTTGTCGGAGAGCTCCATGGCCGGGACACCTTCGTTGGCGAACCGAGCGCACAGCCTACCATGAAGCTGCGCGACCCCGTCATCTGCGATATGAATGCGCGGCGGCGACGGCTGCCGGACAGGAGCGAGGACGATGCGCACGGAGGATCCTGGGCTCTACGACTACCTGCCCTACTACGACAGGCCCAAGATCACCTGGCCCGGAGGGCGCGTCTCGCCTTCTGGTGCGCGCCGAACATCGAGCACTACGAGCTCGACCCGCCGGTAAACCCCTCGCGCACGTCGTGGCCGCGTCCCGGTGCCCGATGTGCTTGCACTATGCCTGGCGCGACTACGGCAATCGCGTCGGCATCTGGCGCATGATGGCGGCGATGGATCGCTACGGCGTGCGCGGCAGCATCTCGCTCAATGTGGCGGTCTGCGATCATTTCCCGGACATCGCGGCCGCCTGTCGCGAGCGCGGCTGGGAGTTCTTCTCGCACGGCGTCTACAACACCCGCTACACCTACAACATGAGCGAGGACCAGGAGCGGGCCTTCATCGAGGACGTGAAGGCGTCGATCCGCAAGTGGTCGGGCCAGGAGCTCGCCGGGCTGGCTCGCGCCGGCGTTGACGCTGACCGAGCGCACCATGGACCTGCTGGCCGAGGCCGGCATCACCTACACGCTCGATCTCTTCCACGATGACCAGCCGTTACCGGTCAATGTGCGCAGCGGGCGGCTGATCAGCGTGCCCTACTCGCTGGAGATCAATGACTTCACGCACCTTGTTCCAGGGCAGCTGCACGCCGCGCGACTACACCGATGCCATCAAGGCGCAATTCGACCGGCTCTACATGGAAGGCGCCGACAACGGCCAGGTGATGTGCCTGCCGCTGCATCCGTTCCTGATCGGCCAGCCGCATCGCATGCGGCAGTTCGAGGAGGCGCTCGACTACATCACCTCGCACGACAAAGGTCTGGCTTGGCGACCGGGCGCGAGATCGCGAGCTACTACCTCACGCACTACTACGACGCGTTCGCGGCTGCGATCGCCGCCGGCAAGAAGGGTGAGGTCGTGACGCCTGCCATCGAGCTACTTCGACTACCCCTACCGGCGACCGGGCATGGATCATGACCGCTACGCCTATTCCAACCTGTTCAAGCGCAAGCCCGTGGCTTGGCCGGACGACGCCCGCATCGCGCTCTGGATCGTGCCGACGCTGGAGTTCTTCCCGCTCGACATGGCGCCCCAAGGGCGTCAAGCCACCCGGCGGGCCTGGAGCGACCCTTCCCCGACTATTGGAACTACACGCTGCGCGACTACGGCAATCGCGGTGGGCTTCGCGCGCTCTTTCGGGCGCTGGAGGCACGCGGGCTGAAGGCCTCGGTTGCCATGTCGCGCACGGCTCGCCGAGCGCTATCCGCACGTGCTTGCAGGAGGTCAACGCGGCTCGGCTTCGAGCTCGTGGCGCACGGCATCGACATGAACCACATCCATGCCGGCGGGCATTGCGGCCGCGAGGTCGAGCGGGAGTGGGTCGAGCGTTGTCTTGTCCACGCTTGCGCAGGCTTTCGGGCCAACCGGTCAGGGGTGGTATTCACCCGCCTACTCGGAGACCGCATGACACGCTCGATCTCGTCGCGGCTGCCGGGTGCGACTATGTGCTGCGACTGGGTCAACGACGATATGCCCTACCAGCTGCAGACCAAGGCCGGACTCGCTGCATCGCCATGCCGCATGCCTACGAGATCAGCGACCTGCAGATCTTCCATTTCTACAAGTACAAGCCGGCGCAGTTCGTCGAGCAGGTGATGGACCACTTCGAGTTGCTCTACCGCGGAGGCAACCGGCGAGCGGCGCGGATCGTCGCGCCTATCGCTGCGGCCCTGGATCAGCGGCGTGCCGCATCGTATCGCCGCCGTCGGCATTGCTCGATGCATCTCGCGCCGGGCGAGGTGTGGTCTGCGGCGCGAAGCGGATTCTGGCGGCACCGGAAAGCCCAGCAATAGGCGGCAAGCGCGTTCGGGCTCCGCGTGTGCCAGCGCCAGCGTCCCCTGCGGCTTAAAGCCGCCACCCGATCGCGAGGCCTCCCAAGCGCGGGCGCAACGGTGCAATTCGCCTTGCCCGCGCCTGCGCCGTCACCGCCGGCCGGCGGTACCCATCAATCATTTTGCCAGAGCACTCGGCTGCCCTATCATGGGAGCGCCAACGCCCAGGAGCATCCCAGATGACCACAGCGGCCAGGCTTCGTCAACTCTTGCGCCGGGGGCAAATGCTCGTGGCCCCCGGCGCCTACGACTGCATCACGCGCGAACGATTGCTCAAGCTGGCTTCGGCGCCGTCTACTGACGCGGGGCCGGTACGGCGGCGACGCTCGGTTACCCCGACTACGGGCTGCTTACCATGTCGAATAGCCGACAACTGCGGGCGCGGACGCTCCGCCGGTCGATATGCCCGTGATTGCCGATGCCGACACGGGTTACGGCAGCGAGCTCAATGCCACGCGCACCGTGCGCGAATACGAACGGCGCGGCGTCGCTGGCCTGCACATCGAGGATCAGGGCTTCCCCAAGAAATGCGGGCATCTCGACAACAAGGTCATCGTGCCGCTGGAAGAGTATCTGGCGAAGTGCGAGCCGCGGTCGCCGCGCGGACGAACCCCGATTTCGTCATCATCGCGCGCACCGACTTGCGCGCGCGTGCTTGGGCTTCGAGGAGGCGATCGCGCGCGCGCCAACGCCGCGCTCGCGCGCCGGTGCCGACATGGCCTTCGTCGAGGCGCCGCAGACGCTGGAGGAGGTCATGGCGGTACCGCGTCTGGTCGAAGGCCCATGCCTGCTCAACGTGCGTGCTGGCGCGGCAAGACGCCCGATATTGCTTTCGCCGACGCGCAGCGCGCGGGCTACAAGCTCGCCATCGTGCCGGGACTGCTGTTCAAGGCCGTCATCGGCGTCTGCGATGCGATGCTGGCGGAGCTGAAGGCGTGCGGCCAGCCATCCCGTTCTCGACACGCAGCATGACGGTGCGGGACGCCTTCCGCCGCGTCGGCGCCGAGCGAGTGGGACGCCGTGAGCGAGCGGTTCGGCACTCCGCGGCGGCCGCGATCGAAGCGGTCCGAGGCCGCGGAATAGCGACGGAACAAGCCATGCATGGCCGAGCCGCGACGCTGTTCGACAAGATCTGGTCTGCTCACGCGATCGAGGTGCGCCCGGACGGCGCGACCCTGCTGCACATCGACCGCCACCTCGTTCATGACGGGTCCAGCAACGCCTTCCGGATGCTCAAGCAGAACGCAGCCTGCCGGTCGCGCGTCCCGATCGGACCTTCGCCACGCCGGATCACTACGTCTCGACGCTCGGGCGCGACCTGTCCGCGATCAACGAGCCGAGCCGCCGCTCGGCATGGTCGAGGACCTCGAGGCGCATCACGCGCGCCGACCGGCGTGACCCTGTTCGGCCTGCAACGACCGGCGGCAGGGCATCGTGCACGTGGTCGGGCCCGAGCAGGGCCTGAGCCAGCCCGGCATGATCATCGTCTGCGGCGACAGCCATACCGCCACGCACGGCGCGGTCGGGCGCGCTCGCCTTCGGCATCGGCGCCTCGGAGGTCGCTCACGTGCTGGCGACCCAGACGCTGTGGCAGAGCAAAGCCCAAGAACATGCGCGTCAGCGTCGATGGCGCGCTGGCGCCGGGCGTGCATGCCAAGGACGTCATCCTGGCCATCATCGCCAAGATCGGCGCCGCGCGGTGGCACCGGCCACGTCATCGAGTATGCCGGCTCGACCATTCGCGAGTCTCAGCATCGAAGGCCGGCTGACGGTCTGCAACATGTCGATCGAGGCCGGCGCGCGCGCCGGCATGGTGGCGCCGGACGACACGACCTACCAGTATCTGCACGGGCAGGCCCTATGCGCCGAAGGGTGCCGACTGGGACAAGGCGCTGGCAGGTTGGCGCACGCTGCCGTCGCGATGCGGATGCCCGATTCGATCGCGAGGCCCATCTCGACGCGGCACGAGATCGCGCCGATGGTGACCTGGGGGCACCGAGTCCCGAAGCGGCCGCGCCGATCACGGGCGCGCGTCCCCGATCCCGGCCGCGGCGCCCGATGCCGACGCGTCGCGACAGCCATGCAGCGCGGCGCTCGCCTATATGGGCCTCAACGCCAGGCACGCCCGCTCGTCGGAGATCGCCGTCAACCGGGTCTTCATCGGCTCCTGCACCAATAGCCGGATCGAGGATCTGCGCGCGGCCGCAAGGCTTGCCGACGGTCGCCGCGCCGTCGTGCCGGCCATGGTGGTGCCCGGCTCCGGCCTGGTGAAGGCCCAGGCCGAGGCGGAGGGGCTGGACGCTCATCTTCCAGCGCGCAGGTTTCGAATGGCGCGAGGCCGGGCTGCTCGATGTGCGTCGGCATGAACGGCGATCTGGTGGCGCCGGCGAGCGCTGCGCCTCGACCTCCAACCGCAATTTCGTCGGGCGCCAGGGAAGGGCGCCCGCACCCATCTCGTGAGCCCGCCGATGGCGGTGGCCGCCGCCGTAACCGGCAAGCTCACCGACGTGCGGCAGCTTGATGGGGCCGTGACATGGAGCCGTTCAAGCCGACTCGATGGCCGTCGCCGCGCCGCTGCGCGTGCCGAACGTCGACACCGACCAGATCATTCCCGCGCGCTTTCTACTGGCGCAAACGCGGCGACGGCTGGGGACATCTGCTCTTCCACGACTTGCGCTTCGACGATGCCGGGGCGCCGAAGCCGCTGTTCGTGCTCGAACCGCGCCGAATATCGCGACGCGCGCATCCTGGTTGCGGACCGAAATTTCGGCTGCGGCTCCTCGCGCGAGCACGCCGTCTGGGCGCTCTACGACTACGGCATCAGGTGTCGTGGCGCCTAGTTTCAGCGACATTTTTCAACAACTGTATGCAGAACGGCTTGCTGCCGGTGCAATTGCCGGCCCAGTCGGTGGAGGCCCTGATCGGCGCTTTGCAGCAAGTCCCAGGCCTGCACGTTGGCGTCGACCTCGAGCAGCAGTGCGTGACGGGTCCGGATGGGATCACGCATGCCTTCGAGATCGACCCCTTTTCGTAAGGAATGCCTCCTGGCGGGCAGCTGATGAAGTCGCCTTCACCTTAGGACTTGCCGCTAAGATCGAAGCTTCGAGCAAACCTACGAGCATAGGTTTCTTGGCTCTGAGGCGCTTATCGGCCCCGCCGCGCGCAGACTTGGACGCTGCCTCCTAGTCGGCGTTGCGTAGGGGATAGCGGCCTGAACGTTACCACCGATGCGGGGAGCTTGCCGTCGGCGTCGACGATTTCAAGCCGGCTGGAAAGGTCCAATATCTTGCCGGCGCGCACTTTCTGCGCCGTACCGCCATCGCCGGGCGCGACCTTGATGGCTTCCTGCTCGGCGGCCGCGAGATCGGGCAAGCATTTGCCTCCGCCTAGTCGCCTTGGCGCCGCCGACACGCCCTGGTGGGCGAATGGATGAAGTAGATGGGCATGCAGCGGAGATACCCAACAAGCGCGACCCGGCGGCCCCTCATGCCCCAACCCGCGGCGGCTGCGGGGCCGGTGCCGCCCTCCTGAGGAAACAACGGTTTACGCCGTCGACCAAGACAGACGCTTTTTAGCCGGATTCTCAGCCACAAAAAGCTGGAGCCGCCACGGTGCAAGCGATTGGGGGAGACCGCGAGGCCTCGCGCGTACGGGCGAAGCGCCTGCAAAGGCATGTTTTTCAGTCGCCCGCGTTATGGTCGCTGAGCGCCCAGGAGCTCTCCTATCGAGTTGGACAGAACTTTGGGGCGTCCCAGGTCTCCCGGGACTGGCGCCCCATTTTTCCAAAACTACGGCTTTCGCGCTCGGCCTGTAGGTGTCGGGCGCAAAGAGTGCTCCGAGAGTCCCATCTATCCTGGCCGGCGCGGTTGTGCCCGTCTGCTTGGGGCTCTTCGCCAGCGCCTTCGTCCTCATCAACGTCCTGCTGTAACAATTCACTCCAGCGCTTGCGCTTTGCACAACAAGCTCATCCAGCGCCTGGATGCACCTCTTGGCGATGCGTCTTCATTGCCCCCACGCAGGATTTTCTTCCAGCTCGGCAATCTTGTCGGCGATGGCGCGCCAGTTCTTCGACTTTCGCGGCAAAGTCCTCGGGCGTCATCGTCACTCCATCGCTATAGAGCCAATGCTTATTTTTCGCCTTCCGGGTCGGCTCGTTTAGCTACCGAGAGGCGGGTCACCGAGCCATCGGTGCGGAAGACGCAACTTTCCTTTGACGCCCTTCCACGTCAAAGCGGCACCCGCCGCATCTACCGCAGGACGCCGTTCGGCCTCAACATTGTGCGCCTCGCGCCCGCATCGGCGTCAGCTGCTGAGCGATGGAAGTTCCATCGGTGCCCGCAAAGGCGAACTGGTCTATGCTGTACAATTCGTCGCTGGGTTCAGACCTGGAGCGACCTACGGATATCAACCAAAGCATGAACACAAATCCGCGACTGACAATCGGTGCGCTGTCCGAGCGACGGAGGTGAACGTCGAGACCATTCGCTACTACGAAGCGCATCGGTATCTTGCCAGATCCGCCGCGTAGCGCGTGGCGGACACCGCCTCTATGCCCAGGAACACACGCAGCGCCTGTGATTGTTCATTCGACGCTCGCCGCCAGCTGGGCTTCTCGCTCGACCAGGTCCGCCGAGCTCCCTGGACTTAACAGTGGCCGCCGCATGACGTGCGCCAGGGTCAAGACCATCACCGAGCAGCACATCGCCGGTATCCGGCAACGCGTGAGGATTTGAAGCGCCTCGAACGCGTCCTCAGCGAGCTGACTTCGCAATGTCGCGGGGACGAAATGGGAGAATGTCCGATCCTGGATGCCCTCACCCGCACCTGAAGCACTCTTCCGGGTTCCGCCACGAGCTTGGGAGCCGTGCCGCACCCTCCGGCGGACCTCGCTGCAAGCCGCGCTGCCGAAGAGCGCGGCTAAGGCGACGCCGCCCTCTGGCGGCTGCTGGGCGCGAGCGCCGAGATGCGCAAGAAACGATCAGCGATCAGAAGCCAGACGCAACGAGGTCCTGCGACAGGGAGTGCGACGGCGTCACGCTCGAGAACCAGCGCGCCCGATGACAGTCTTTCCTCGGAAGCGGCAGGCCTTGCGGCGTCATCCGCTGCCCGCGCCCCATCGCCTTGCGCTTGCGCGACACAGATCGCCAAGGCTTGCGCAAGCGGGTGGCAACGAGCTGGGCTCCGACCGCCGCTCGCCACTCCTCCGCTTTGCTCCGGGTGTTCGGCGAGCATCCAAAAACCTGCAAGGAACCCGCGTGTTGGGCGCGAGGCGGCGAAGGCGACGGATGAGATAGCGCACATGCGCGGGGTTGCCGACCGCACCAAAGTAGGACGAGGCAAACCAGCGGCGCGTCCAGTGCATCGATTTTGAACGATCTTGCCGACACCACATCGGCGAACGGCTGTACGCGCCGCCAGGATATCCTGTGCTTTTCGAGAGAGCTGTGCCAGCAGCAGGCAGGCGCTATTACGTAATAA
>ERZ1370068.1612-contig-11518_pt1 | contig 46965 bp, 65 predicted proteins | sample MGYA00561227_ERZ1370068 | MGnify/ENA primary metagenome ERZ1370068 (study PRJEB38410, sample SAMEA6850437) | metagenome | study: Metagenomic assessment of the ecological functions of the soil: analysis of the soil microbiota associated with the... | reverse complement strand
GTCACCCGCTGTCAATTTCCCCGTGCAGACTTGCACAGGCGTTGGACAAATGCTAAAAACGTGACACCGGAAAACGTGACACCAGCAGACAAACGACTAACTCGTGCGGCATCTACAAGCGGAAGAATTCCTACTGGCTTAACGTCCAGAAGGATAATAAGCGCACGTTCATCTCGCTGCGAACATCCGATTTAGTGGTCGCAATCCGAAAGGCAGCGCAGCATCAGGCATTCGCCACAAATCACGTCCGGACTCTTGCTGGAAAATTGTGTTGAGCGATTCGTCCAGGCAAAACGATTGATGCGTGAGCGCGGCGCGCGAAAAGGTTGGGCCCAGCGATCGGCGCACTCGAAGATCTACACGCTGCGAATGTTTGCCGCGTTCTGTGGACGAATCACCCGAAGCGCGTGACGAAAGATCACGTCAAACGCTTTTACGAAAGCAAACTGCACACATTGAACGCACAGACCGCTTACGGTTATTACATGACGGTTCGCAGTTTTTTTAATTGGTGCGTGACAGAGCATCTGGCGCGCGAGAACCCGTGTCTTGAATTCAAAGTGGACATGCCTCCAGCGGCGCCGCGAAAAATTTTTGTTCGCCCGAGCTAGTGGCGAAACTACTCAATGAATGCGAGCGCGACGATTTGAAATACGTTCTTTATTGCGGGTTTCATGCCGGAATGCGTGCCCTGGAAATCGTCGAAAGCGTCCCGTGGTGGTTCGACGTGCAGCGCGGCCACATCAATCTGCGCAAGACGCCGACCATTGAATTCAGGCGATCTCGAGGAACGCACTGTGCCCATGACGGCAGCCTTTCAGGCGTTCATCCGCGACGAGTACGGTCTGCGCGAGCCTTTTATGCTGCACCCTGAAAACGAGCACCGCAAAAACCGGCACCGATACGATTTTCGGCGACCGTTCTACGAGTACATGGAGAAGCAGGAGTGCGAATGGGTCACGCCCCACATCATGCGCCATACGTTCGCAACCTTATTGGCATCGATGGACCCCCTGCTTGGCGGTCCGAGCGATTTCGAGATCGCGACGTGGATGGGAATCGACCTGCGCATGTACCAGCGCACTCATGCCAAGCTACGACCAGCGCCGCGGCGCACTGGATAAAGCCTTTCAATCCGAATCGAAGCCCGGCCATTGATCGAGCGCATTGTCAAGTTCGACACGATCATATCGAGTGCAGCCTTTGCGTTGCACGCGCGGCTTTACGAATTTTTTCTTCACCAAGTCGTCGAAGATCGAGACGCCGCCAACGTATTCGACAGCCATATCCGGATTCATCAGTCGCGGCCAGGAGATTACCGTCGCCATGCAGTCGCCAGCGCACGTCCGTCGCGCGCCTCCTCCAAGTGTTTGCTGAATCGCTCGAGAATACGGTCGAGAACTTTTCCAACCTGAGAATTGTCGCCATTTGAGATAGTATGGTCGCAGACGATCTCAATATCCGACTGCGGCATGCGCTGAATTATTTGCAGGCGCTGTTCATCAGAGATTCGTTCTTGGTGTGGTCCGATTCTTTCCAATAGTGAAGGCAGTTCGGTAATCTCACTACAACATCACCAAGCCTTGTGGATGATTGATGGCGGACGAGCACCGCACTTAGCCAAGTATTAGTGATCTCTTTGTTTTGTACTCCGAGATGGCAGATCAAATCGCCAAATAGAAGTCAACGAAAATTGTTGCTGCTTTTTCAACGGTTCCATGTCCTGCGCCAGCATTGAACAGCCCCTGGCGTAAAAAGAGCGGTCAACGCGATTGCACAGGAAGTTCAGCTCTGTTTCCGAAGAAGCGGCGCTAATTTTAGTCTACCGTTCCGCTACCATCTTACGCGCGCTCGGGCACCGTGTACTCTTCGCCTGCTCGCCTCATTCAGTTTACGGAGCGAAAAGTAACTTTGAAATTTGCCCTAAATTGGCGCTGGCTATCCGCAGCGATCACTTCGCAATGCTTCGATATTAACGGTGGATGGAACTTTTGGGAAATGTGATGACTGCCTCAGGATACTTAATAAATCCAAAGCCTTCGTCGCTAATTTCGTTTGCAAACGCGCGTCTGGAGAAACGACATAAAACGGCAACCTCGAGCACGCGCGGTAAGTTTTGAATTGCCTGAGCAGTTCGCCCAGTGAGCGAATGTGCTTCTTCGCGTCGAAGGCGAAGCTTAAAACCCCACTCCAGTAGGGTTCCCACTCCGCGTAGTTTCTGGCGTCCACACCTCAAGGTTCGGGCTTCCATAATCGTCGGTAGGCGGAATTCCTCGCTCTGAGTCGCAGAGCGCGCACAAAAGGCACGATGTCAATGAACCCAACAATATCCAGCTCGCGTCGTCTGCATAAGATCGGTCTTTCGATTTCGCAACAGACGTTCAATTTTGGTTCTGGAGCGTCGCCAAGGCCATTCCAGGACCGCAAGAAGTTTAGCTCTCGCCTCCATGGCTTGGACTCGCTTTTCGACATCTTCAGCTACGTAGAAACGACATTGGGCCGCGCCCAATTGCTTCAAGCCTTGCGCCCCTTCTCGTAATTGCTTTCCTGGGAGCAAATCCACACGGCTTTCCACCGTTGCGGCGGCACAACGTTTTCTGCAAGACCTCAGGATCAGATGTGGATCCCAAGTTCTTGTCCAGCGGGTCAACCGCGCACCGATACATCCTGCGTGCATTCCTCTTCAGCCATAAGACTATTTCGTCATGCGCAGGAAGCCCTTTAACTGCTCATCAGGAAAAGCGGAAAATTTTGCTGCCGCATCGTCTAGTTTTCGCTTGCTCATACGGTGATCAACGATTTTTAAGGCTGCAGCGCAAGAGGTGCGACCACTTGCAAAAACTTATCCGTCTCTTGTCGTCTTTGGCTTCGCTGGAACATGTATGCCCTTACTTACTCATGAAGGGACTCAAGACATCTACCCATGGGCAGTGTTCATGTCGAGAACAAAAGCAAAATGCTCTTCGAATGGCAAAGCGAAACCGATCGCGATACTATTAAAGCGTTTGCGGAGCTCGTCGGAGACATGGTTTAAGCCAAGAAGCATTCGCCGAGCGCGCGGAATGTCGCACAAATACTATCAGGCAGTCGAAGCGGGACGAAACGCAATTTTGCGCCTATCTACGCCTGGAGACACTTGCCGCCGCGTATGGCTTGAAGTTTGGCAATTGCTCTCGCCTGACATGCCGAGAAAAACGGTCGTCAGAAAAAAAGAAGCGCCTTCTCGCCAGTTAGCAATCTTCGTGCACCGCGGGTACTGATGGCGTTGTATTTTACCGTTCGCGACGCGGCTAAGACAAGCTGTCTCATTTCTCGAGAGGGCTAGTCATTTCGCGAAGCGACTGCCGGAAAGAACGGCGCTCGCCGGTTGCGCGGTTTCGGATGTAAAATTTTGCGCTGTCGCGTCTACGGCCTCGCACGTGCGCGTTTATCTACTTCGGCGTTGCCTGCTAAAACGGACGCCCGCCAATCGTCGCGGCCACTCACACGCGGCTTTTGGCCTCGTGTGCCCTTGCCCCGACTAGCGCAAAATTTGTTTTCTGAAAGTTACTTTTTGACGGGGCACAACGCACTCAACTGAACGTGCGAGACAATGCCGCGTCCCACGTATCGGCTTGCCGCATGTACGGTATTTATGCCCGCGCGATTGCGCAAAGCGCGTCGCACGATAGCGGGTCACCGTTTGTCACCGCTTGCTACGTATCCGCCACCGGTTGGCCGGTTTAGTGTCCGCCATGGCCACGGGCGAACCCCCCGCCACGAAACAAAGTTTTTGTTATCAATATCCAATTACGCCAGCGCACAGATTAGATCAGTCGCCGTTCCGTTTTAATTGCGCTGCAGTGTCAGTGAGCGCGCGGGAGTCGTCATATGTCGCGCTCCTGCTTCAGCGCCCGTTGCGCCATGCCAACGCGTTATCGTTCCATCGGACACTTTCGCGAAACCTGAGCCAAAAGGTCTCAAATTTCTTCTTACTGTTCCACGCCAAATGGCTTTCTGAATTCCATGTTTGTTACCACCTACCACTCTTGCTACCACTGAAAGCCTGATTTACGTGCCAAGTTAAGGTAATGGTAGCGTGGTAGCAAACGCGATATTCTAATTTTTATTTCTACACAACCTGCAAACGACCCTTTATTGCGCCTGTCGCGCCGATGCCATATATCGTTTTTTGCCACCACGCTAAATACTCTGTGGGGTATTTAATAATGATAGCATTCATTAATAGATAGATAGATAGTGGTAGCAACCGTGGGTAGCAAGGTGGTGTGCATGCTACCACGTGCTAGGGAGCCTCTCTGGTAAAGCAAGAAGACCAGAAGACTTTATTGTGGCGCAAGAACGTTGTCCCGACGTCAACGCCGGCCCCATGCCCGTAATCAGCTCGGGAAAGGACGACGCGATATCAGAAAACCAACTTGGACGCAGCGGACGCAATTCACGATCTGACGAAGAAGCCGCGCGCCGGTCCGCGGCCTGGCGAGAAGTTCAATGTAGCGGCTCCCCACGCCCCGTTGCTCGCATCTGCGCTGGAGTAACGGCAGCAAAGCCCGAGTTGAAAACCATAATCGCCGTATTTTCGGACCTTCGCACCTCCTGAATGATTTTGTTCGGCTCGAAACGTTCGCTGCTAATCCCTTCCCCTTGGCAAAACGACGCAAAGGTTGTTTCCGGACGACTCTTCAGAATGTTGGACGGTTTTGGGGCCGGACGGTCTCTTCGCGCGCGCGTTAAAGGAAAATACTTTCACCGAGTGACTCCGCCGATTGCGCTGACGCTATATTTTAGGTGCACGGCGGCTGCTTTTGGATCGCAAAGCACGCGGTTGCAAGAAGACGTAATAATAATTTGAGAAAACAAGCTCGATCACTCGGGGGCACGACGGCGCGCAGTGATTCTTGGGAGGAATTTCGCCACGTGGCGCACCGCTTTGCGCTATATGCGACCGAATAAAACCACCATGGCCGAAGACACACCGGTAGAACAGCGCACTCCGCCAATTGGGAAACCGCACTGACTAAAACGCACTGGTTATTGACCTAAGGGCTACAGCGCCGCAGGCGGAACCGGGATTCACGTCGTAGGCGAATGTCGAAGCGCTTAAGACTCGAAGCTGGTTCCGGCTTCGCCGGCAACCAGCTTCGGAGTTAGCCTGCTGCCGATGCGCATCTTGCTCTGGCACGGTTACCTCCTCGGAGGAACCGGGTCGAATGTCTACTCCCGCGCGCTCGCGCGTGAGTGGAGCCGCGGGGGACACGAGGTCGTCGTCGTCTCGCAGGAACGCGCGCCGGAGCAGTACGACCTCGGCGGCGCGCAGGCGGTTGCCGTCGATCTTCCGGGTCGGCTGCTGCCCGTGTTCGTCATGGATCGGTATGAGGGGCTCGAGCCGAAGTTCCTCCAGGACTTCAGCGAGGCCGAGCGACGCGCGTACGTCGAAGCGAACGCGGCTGCGCTTCGCGCGTTGCTGCCGGCCGATCTCGTGTTCACCAACCACGTGCTGATGGGCGGGCCCGTCGGAGCGGCCAGCGGCGCCCCTTTCGCGTCAAGGCACACGGCTCCGAGCTCGAGTACTCGATGCGAGGGCGCCCCGAGTTGGGCGAGTGGGCGAGGGAAACTCTTGCGCGCGCGGACGCGACCTACGTTGGCTCCGAGCACATTCGCGAAGTGCTCGCAGACGTGGTTGGCCACACTGACCGCGTGTTCGACGTTCCTCCCGGCGTGGACATCGACAGGTTCGTTCTGCAGGACCGTGGCGCAGCGCTCGAGGACTTGCTCGCAGAGGCCCGCAAGGATCCACCGAACGGCGGCGACGAGCGCCTGCCCGACGACGGCAACGCGCAGCGCCTGGCCGCGTTTCTCGACGGGCTCGGGCCGCTCGTCGTTTACTTCGGGAAGCTGATCGAGGAGAAAGGCGTGCAGGTGCTGCTCGAGGCGATGCGTGGAATCGATGCCCGGCTCGTTGTCGTCGGGTTCGGGCCGTACCGCTCAACGCTCGAATCGCTTGCCCCTTCGCGCACGCTGTTCACGGGGCCGCTCGAGCACCGTCATCTCCGGCACCTGCTGCCGCTCGCAGACGTCACGGTGGTGCCGTCGATCTTCCCCGAGGCGTTCGGAATGGTCGCGGCCGAGGCCGCCGCCGCCGGGTCGCCCCCGCTCGTCGCCCGGCACTCGGGACTCGCGGAGGTTGCGGCCGGACTGGAAGAGGAGTATCCCGAGCGCTTCCGCCACCTAGCATCCTTCGAGACCGGCGATGCGGCCGATCTCGCCCGCAAGCTGAATGAGGTGCTCGCACTTTCTCCAGCCGAGCACGACGTGCTGCGGCAGTCCGCCCGGCAGGCGGTCGTCGACCGCTGGTCGTGGGCGAGCATCGCCCGCCGGCTGCTCGCCCCCGTGTAGGAGGGACTGGCGGCTACGCTCTCGGCGAATGGGCGACGAGCAACGCGTCTCCTGGCAGGAGCTCCTCGCGCAGAGCCGCGACGACTTCGAGGCCGGCACCGACTTCAGCTCGCACTCTTTTTCCTGACACTCGCGTCGTTCTTGGGTTTGTGTGTCTCTGGGCTCTGGCGGACGCGGTCGGATACGCCGAACAGCGCAGCCGATCACATCATGCCGTGATTCGCGTTTACGATGAAGCGGGCGACGTGATCGACACGCACGAGCACGTGGGCGAGTTCAAAGAGCCCTAACGATCACGGTTTGCGGCTTTAGGGATTGTTAACCACTTGCGGCGCAGGTTTGCTCGCTTCAAGCTGGGCGCTCACTTTCTTAGACCCGCAGTAAGCGCATCAATTTGCTTTTGCTGCGCGTCAATCTGGCGACGTGCTTTGAGGAACTCATTGAGCAACATCGCGTTCACTGCGTCATAGCGCACACTGTAAGGTTTTCCTTCTTTGTCGCGCACCACTAGGTCAGTGTTCACCTTTTCCACATCCTCGGCCACAAGTCCGAACTGCGAAGTGCCCGCCGGATCAATCTCCTTCCTGTAGCGGAAGGTAACCGGTTCAAGGGAGAAGATTGCTTCGCTGGTCTTATTCATTGGCCTGATCTTTTCCTTGAAGCGCTTTGAAGAAGTCGTCGTGCCAAGTTTATTGTCTGAGTTAATAAGAACCGGAATTCCAGTGGCAGAGGTCTGGCCGAAAATGCTCGCGATGTAGCAAGCATTGCTCTCGCCAGCAACGCCAAACATGTTAGCGCCGATATAGACGTTGCCTGATCCAGTTGTCTGGTTGAGCCCGGAAAAGGCACCCAGCGCGACGTTGCTGCTGCCGTGGCTGGATTCCAGTGCGTCTGTGCCAACCGCCGTGTTTCCGCCGCCGGTAGTGTTGCTCAACAGTGCGTCTGTGCCGACGGCCACGTTGTCTAGGCCTGTCGAGTTAAATTCCATCGCGCCCGTGCCAAAAGCGCAGTTGGCTTCACCGTTACTATTGTTCGTCAGCGCGAAGGCTCCAAAGGCCGAGTTGTAGCTGCCGAGACCAGTTCCGCTCGAATCATTGACATACAGGGCCTGATAACCAGCGGCCGTATTTGAGATACCTTGATGGTTGCTTTGGAGAGTACTTTGCGCCGAGGGCCGTGTTGTAGACGCCGGCGGTATTATGAAACAAAGCTAACAGTCCCGCTGCCATGTTGTAATCACCCGTGGTATTGCTAAAGAGTGCCGCGCCGCCAATGGCCGTATTTCCATCGCCAGTGTTGGTAGTCGAGCGCGGCGGAACCGATAGCCGTATTGAAGTCGCCCTCTACATTGGTTCTGAGAGCCCGCCAACCAACAGCTGTGTTGTTAGCCCCGTTGTTGACGTTCAGGTTCAAAAGGGCGTTTTGGCCCTTCTGCCGTGTTGTTGTCCGGGATAACCGCCGTCCGGCGGCAGGACGACCGCCTGCGCTCTGGGCGAAAGCGCAAAGCAGGCGAGTGAAAATGTAATTAGAACTGATGGAATGCTCGTTTTCATGTTCCCGGGAGTTTCGGAAAAACTCGCCAGCTTGGCGAGCCAATTCGCCAGAACCCCGAATCGCGGATTCGACTTCCACAAACGCAGTCAGCTTTTCATCCGCGCGCACAACGAAACGCTTTCCATCGTCACGGTGCGCGTCTGTAATCCAGATCGTTCGTCCGCGAGAATCCAGGGGTTGAGACATAGCCGTAACTCAACCAGCCTTGCTGAGATTGTCAGCGATGATTTCCCAACACTTCGTGTCCCCATCGGCGCGTGAGCAAACGCGCGTCCACTTCGCGTAAGATTTGCCGTCGTTCCCGCCTGGCGGGACGCTGAAACCGGGTCAGTTTCTAACGACGAGCGTAATGCCCGTGAACCCAGAAGCGTTGATGATGCCGCCAAGCCCAGTGTCCCGGCACTCTAATACCGTCGATAGCCATGATGCCAATACCATGGCCCGTGGGAGTAGTAAGGGCGGTCGCCGATTTCAACAAAGACGGCCGCCTTCGTCGTCGTCGGCGTAAATGCGCCCGCGCAAAAGAGAGCGCCCAGCATGATTAAAAGATATCGTTTCATCGTTTTACAGTGATTCGAAAACGGACGTGCGTTGGGCTGGGAATATTTAAACTTTACCGGCGCGGTTAAACCGACGCGCCGCCCGCTGCTCGTTCGGGCTCAAAGCGCGGCGTCGATCTGATTTCTGATGCGCTTCCATTCGGGCGGCTTTGGTATGGCGAGCCAAACGCAGTCAGCAACGCAATCGGCTACGCGAAGTTCGCAGCCGCTCACATGATGCTGTGATTCGCGTTTACGATGAAGCGGGCAACGTGATCGAGACGCACGAGCACGCGGGCGATTTCAAAGAGTGCTGAGCATTACGCGCCTGAAACAAAAAGCCGCCACACGCAAGCCGAGCTCCGGAAGCTTCAGGAGATCAAACGGACCCTTGGCGCAAGAATTGCCAAATGACTTTCTGCGCGTTCATTGGTCAGTCGAGTCGCAAGGATATTGGCTATGCGCCATTAGCGCTGCAGCGTTGTAAGAGATACCCATATTGAGAAAACGCTGCAAAGCTTCCTGCTGTTGCTGCGAACAACTCTCAAGTGCGTGCTGTTCCCGAAAGTACCTCGCCCAGATTACTAATGAGGTATTGCTGTGGCCCCTCGAAATAGGGCCAATCCCTGGCGTTGTCGCTGGCCGTTACGGTCGAACCCAGGACAAGCGCGATTGCTGCGACCAACATTGCCTTTCTCATGCTTGAAGGTAGACAACCCAAACTTTGTCGGCGTTCGAAGTGACAGAAGTAGGCAGAGCGGCTCCGCGCGCCGGCCGGTTAAGGAGCATGTCATCGACTATTCCCTGCACGATTTACGGCTCACGGCGCTTCTTGAACTTGAACGAAGTCACACACGAATCATTCCGCTTCCTAAATGCCGAATGATTCGGCACAATTCTCGCCGTGCAGCCTTTTAATCGCTTTCCCTCGCAACGGCAGGAAATAGATTGCAAGATGCAGTCTAATTTTCGTTAGGGTTAAGAGAAGTTCTTACGTTCATTGAACCGTGAGTGAGAAATCTGACATCGACGCGGAAAAAGCACGCCTGCTCCGGCGTGACGCGGAATGGGTTCTCGCTGCTTCGGAAGGCCGCGACATTGAACGTATCCTTTCGTTTTGGACCGACGATGCCGTCGTTCTGCCACCTGATCTTCCTGCGATTATTGGCAAAGCCGCCTTGCGTCAGTACGTCGAGAGCAGTCTGCAAGTTCCCGGATTTCGGATCACTTGGTCCACTGACGAGGCTGTCCTTTCACCCGATGGACAGTTTGCTTATCTGTTAGGCAATAATGCCGTAACGATGGACGACCCAACTGGTGAGCCTGTTACAACCAAGGGACGTGCGGTCACGATCTGGCAACGAGGAACCGACGGGGAATGGCGCTGCGCCGTGGACATCTGGAATGCGGAGCCAACTGCTGGCCGGACGCGGTGACTAGCTCACGACACGTTTACGAAGTCCGCCCGCGCAAAGATAAACGCGGCGTCGATCTAATCAGTGACGCACTGCCCTTCGGTCGGCTTTGGTTACCATGAGCTGGTGTCGCTGCTGACATTTATGATCTGTTTGCCAGCCGGTAGACGCGAGAGGGGGCGCACATGTCCACTACCGGCACCGGCCACAAACCCGAGAACTTGGCCGTAGGTGCCGTCCTCACCACACTGTCGTTCTTCTGCGTCGCGCTGGTGGGCGCTCTGGGCAAAGCTGCAGGTCAACTCACGTCGACGGCGGTAGTCGTGCTGTTCCAGAACCTGATCTGCTTCGTGGTCATCATTCCGGTGGCAATCCGCGGCGGCCCGGCATCGCTGCGAACCGACAAGATCGGCCTGCATGTCTTGCGTGCCGCAACCGGAACCGCCTGCTGGTACGCGCTGTTTGTGGCAATCACGATGATGCCGCTGACCAACGCGGTCCTGCTGACCTTCAGCGCTCCGCTGTGGATGCCAGGGATCGCCTGGTTGGTGTCTCGTCAGAAAGCATCGATGGCGACGTGGGCCGGTGCCGCGATCGGATTTGTGGGTGTGATCCTCGTGCTTCAGCCCCAACACCATCACTTCAATATCGGCACCCCGTTGGCGCTGGCCGGTGCGCTGTTGCTCGCCGTCGCCCTGATGTCCGTCCGTTGGCTTGGCGCGACGGAGCCGATGCCTCGAATTCTGTTCTACTACTTCCTTTTTCCACCGTGATGGTGCTCCCACTCGCACTAGTCGAATGGCGCCCGCTCGAGCCACGGACCTGGATCTACCTGATCGGTGTCGGAGTTGCGCAGCTCTTTTCGCAGGTGTTCATCGTGCTCGCGTACGCTACGCGTCGTCGGTCAAGCTCGGTCCGTTCATCTATACAACGATTGTCTTCACAGCGTTGATCGACTGGGCCATTTGGCATCGGTCGCCGACGTTGTTCGTCGTCCTGGGCATGGCGTTGGTCATCGGTGGCGGGCTCGTCGCGATTCGCGGCAAGACCGACGCCCCGCTGGCGGCGATTGAGAGCTAACACCAGCGATCAACGGCTAAGCGCAGACCGTTTCTCTGTCACGGCACCGCGACGGCTTGTGGCACCCACCATTTGACCGCTCTCATTACGCTCGATGAAGGGGCATCGTGATCGAAACGCACGAGCACAACGGTGATTTCAAAAAGCCGTGAGCAAGCGAAACAAAAAGCCGCCACACGGTGAGGCGTGACGGCTGATTGTGAGATGCTGCTGCTTAGGGATTGTTGACCACTTGCGGCGCAGGTCCGCCACCGCGGATTCGTCCTGTGGCGAATTTGCTCCAGTCTCCAGCTGCCCGGTAGCCGAGTCTGAGCTTGATGTGCTCGCCGCTAGTTGCGATGCGCAGATCAGGCGCACAATGTCTAGTGCCGCCTCGTCGAGCCGACACTTGAGATCACCCTTGCCATGGGAGAACAAAGGACGGCGGGTTCGTGGTGAAGTCCAGTTGCCCGCCCAACTCAAAATGGCCGGTGGCGTTGGCGAAGCGACCTGTGCCGCCTGTCACCTCCGCGGTTTCATGGTTGTCGCACACTCCCGGCGTTTCCGTCGGGCACAGTACCCCTCGAAAGTGCCGGAGATTTCGTCGCCGTTGGCCGCAAACCAGTCAAAGGTGCCAGTGTAGGGAATATTATTTTCACAAAGATCCGGATCGGGGTCGCAAGGGTGCGTGACGAAATCCGCCGTCCCGGTGAAGGCTCCCAATTGGTTCGCGTGTCCGAAGTTGACCACGTGTGTTGAAGGCTCGCACTCCGTGCCGGACTGAGAGTCAACGTACCCCGAGACAGTGCCATTGAAGGGCACCATGTCGCGGGCTGCTGCCGGAGTGGGTGCCGAGATAAACACTGCCGCAAAGCAGGCGAGGAGCAGCGGGATGTGAGAATGAAACCAAGCCGCAAAGGCGACCAGTTCATTGATTTTTTGTGGGTGGAGTTGTCATATTTTTGTTTTCATTTTCTGTTGGATTGTTGAACTGCGTTAATCTGCAATCCATTTCCGCGCTGAGCTAGAAACCATCCTACCGTGGTTGACCGACCTTAAGATTAGACACGAGTTGGACGCTTATTGAGCACGAGCGCTTCGCGCTAGCGCTCTACTTGGACCGACCGTTTTGTGTTGGGGGGCGGCGACCGACGGTTCGGGAAGCCCCAAGTTCTCACCGGCCCATTTCCGGGCAAATTGCTTGAGTTCGGCTGCGTTGTGCAGGCTTAGCTTGTGCTTAATTTTTTCACAGTGGGTCTCGATGGTCTTTTTGCTAAGGTGAAATTGGTCAGCAATCTCACGTGCGCTGTATGAAGCACCGAGAAGTTGAAACACCTGCATCTCGCGATCGGATAGCAGCTCGACGCCCGCACGGGAGGGGCTCGGTTTTTCGCGCAAGGTTCGCTGCACTACAGCTGCGGCGACTCGTTCACTAAAATACAGTTCTCCAGCGAGGACCTTGCGCACTGCCCGGAGCACGTCATCGGTGGCGTTTTCCTTCATGATGTAACCAAAGGCGCCGGCACGCAGCGCGCGCTCGGCGAAAATCAACTCATCGTATTGCGAAAGGACGAGCACCTTCGTTTCGGGATGCTCGACCCGCAATGTTTTGATCAAGTCAAGCGAGTCGCCGCCTTTCAATCGCAGATCAAGAAGCATGAGATTGGGCTTGCATTGCTCGACGAGCCGTTTCGCGTCCGACGTGTTATCCGCGACTCCAACGCAGGCGAGGTCCGGTTGCTTGTCGATCAACTGCCTGAGGCCATCGCTCAGCAACGGATGATCCTCGACTACGATGACGCGCGACTTCATTTGGCTTTCTCCTTTCGGACTCATGGCAACCCAAAAGCAGCCAGCTGCGGTTCCAGCGGCACGCGGCACCTGACAACTGTGCCTTCGCTGCTTGATTGCACGTCGCATGAGCCGCCGATGCACTGCGCGCGGTAGCGCATGATGCGAAGACCCATCCCATTGCCGTTCGCGTTGGAGTCGAAACCTTTTCCGTTATCTCGTATCGTCAGCACCATGACCTCATGATTGAAAGCGAGATTGATTTGCACCTCGCGAGCCGCACCGTGCTCCACCGCGTTGTGCACTGCTTCCTGAGCAATCCGATAAAGTTGAGCCGCCACCGGCGGGCTGATCGGTAACGATGAACCTTCCGCCGTAACCGTGGCCTTAACAGAGCAATCCCGACTCACGCTTATGGCTAGCGATTGCAGCGCCGTCTTCAAATCTCCGACGCCATCGGCCCCTTCGAGAGTGCGCGCAGTAAGCCGCGCCTGTCTGGCTGCATCATTAACAAGCTTGACAATCATACCCGCTTTGTCCGCTTCGCTGTGGACGTTCGCCGCGCAATTGTTCCTCGAGCAGTTTTGCGCATAACGCGATCCCCACCAATTGCTGCCCGACGCTGTCATGTAAATCATAAGCGATGCGCCGTTGCTCGCGTGCGCAGATGTCGATCACCTCACGCTCAAGGCGGGTGCGCTCGGCGACCTCCCTCTCGAGCGATGCGGTCCTCTGTTGTCTCAACTGTTCAAGCTCATCGCGCTGCTGTTGGGCTTGGAGCTCTGCGCTGCTTCCGCTCGCTGATGTCCATTAAAACCCCGCGCTCCCAGAATGGCTTGCCGTCGGCGTCGAACTCGACGCGGCCGCGCCTCGTGACCCAGCGAACTTTGCCATCGGGTAGCAATACTCGGTATTGAGCCTCAATTTCCCTGCCCGTTCTCAGCGCATCCTCGCTAACCTGACGCACCAATTGACGATCTTCCGGATGGATAACGCTTCGGATGCGCTCTGCAGTGAGCTTCTCCCCCTGAGAAAAGCCAAAGAGAGCGCGATCTTTGTTGGAAAGCCAAACTTCATCGCGCGGAATGTCCCAGGTCCACACGACAAGCCCAGCCGCCTTGGTAGCCAGATCTATACGCTCTTTGCTTTCGCGCAGGGTAGCCTCGGTCATCCGCAACTGCTCTTCGGCTTGTTTGCGCTTGGTGATGTCGAGTGCAGCACCGCGGATCCGGTTCGGCTGACCCTCGCCGTTAAAATCCACGTGACCGCGCCCCGCGATCCAGCGCAATCGTCCATCTGGTAATATCACCCGGCACTCAGCCTCGTATTCTGCGCCAGTGCGCAAGGTGTTATCTACAGCCTGAAGCACCGCTCTGACGATCCTCAGGGTGTAGCACACGTCGGAAGCGATCGAAGTCGAGCTTTTCTGACGGTTGCGAAGCCCAAAGAGGGCGCGCCCTTTGTCCGTAATCCAAATTTCGTTACGCGCAATGTCCCACATCCACATGCCGAGGTCGGCTGCGCTCGCTGCGAGCTCCATGCGTTGCTTCGTTTCGCGCAGGTCAACCTCCGCTCGCCTGCAGCTGCCGCGCGACGTGCGCTGCTTGAGCCATGTCGTTACTCAGCTCATAGGCCATCGCCGCGATGATTCCCGAATATGTGAAGCAGAGGAAAAACGGGACCTCGATGATTCCCCAGATTACTAGCGGGACGTGCCATGCCAGAATTGCGCCGAAGATCATGCTGCCGCCGACAAATAAAGCGCGCCGCCGTTCGCCTCGTCGCCAGACGATAATCGAGGCATCAACGAAAAAGATTAGCAGCAAGAATAAACTCACCGAACTAAGCAGGCCCCACGGATTCGCAATGCCGAACGGCACCGAGATGGTCTCACCGCCCCACGAGAACTGGTGGAGTCCCGTAATTTGCCGGAAGTTAAGATTCGGCGTGAAAATGAAATTGAGAATTAACACTACTGTCCGCAGACCGCAGATGGTCCACGCTAGCCATGGTCGTCCGGCGTGGAGATAGAGTCGCACGAAAGCTACGAACGAAACAATGAGCACCCACGTAGGCACATGTATCCAGCGCATGAGCTCTTCGTATTGCCCGACTGTCTCGCAATGCATCATTTCTAACTCGAACGCGGCGATGGCCGCCGCCGCGACAGCGCTGGCCGAAAACACCAAATGGACCCAGTTCTCCCGCTGCTTGCACCAGACCAACAGAGCTATCCCCGCCAACGTCAAGCAGGCGGCGGCATTCATCGACCAGACAATGGTGATCCAACTCATGGAATAACGGTCACTAACTATGGAGCTAATTTATTAGTTCTGGGGCTGACCTACGGGAGGGCGGATTACAAATGCGCCCGCTTCATCGAAAATTATGCAATTGTCATCTGCATAGAATTCCTGCCTTCTGCAAAAATCTCGCCTGCTGTCAACAAAATCTTGGGCTAGGCAGAAAACCGTACGCAGCGGCGCTCGCCGTAGAGCAGAAGTTTACGTTCTTTTTCGAGGGACTGGATGAGGCTGCGACGTAGCGGGCATAGGAACTCCCGGCAGCGTGCAGACACGTCGCCATACTCCGCCGAACCGGACTGGCTGCAGCCGCCTGCCAGCGCTCGATGCCTCCCCGCGGGCTGTTATGAGGAAGAATGGCTGTCGAACCAAGAACCGTGGGTCCTCAGCTTTGTGCCTTTACCAGTCGGTCATCAAGTGAGCATAGGTCTGGCAGCGGCGACAACATCAAAGGCCGCGCGAATGCACTTCGAAATGATCTCACAAATGGTAAGGGGCGGACTGCTGAGTCGTCCATTGCTTTCGACTTCCGCCTTGCAACCGCCTCGATCTCCTCAAGCTATTAGTGCCCGCTACCAAAGTTGACGCGAAGACGCGCATTCGACTTTTCCTAAGGTTGTGCGGTAAAGAATGTGCTCTGGGGAACGGGCGTTGGGGGAATTGTTTACGCTGCAGCGCCATGGGCTTCGCGTCCGCCCGGCGGACGCCCTGCCAATGTTGGTTATTTTTGTGGGCGTTCTTGTGAAACGCCAGCGGCGTGCGCGTTAGTGTCCTCGGGAGAAAGTCGAAAAAGAGATGAGGAGTCTACTGGGCATGATCGTTTCACCTTCTACTCCGGAACGCCGCGGCGAAGTTCGCGGAAATCAGCGTTTTCGGATAGGGGACACCCCTGATCTTTTAGTTAGAATTTCCCTAGGGATTATGTGAATACGGGTGAAAAAGTAGCTGCTCTTCGAGTGAAAAGTTTCCCGTAGGTGAAGAAATTTTTAGTGGTGTGGCGTGCGCTTAGCGCCGAAGGCGCTGTATCATTGCCGGTCCGCCTCGAAGTACACGCTGCCAGGATCCCGAGACTTCGTCCCGGACTGGCAGTGTTGATTCGTTACCTAAACCAGCAGCCTAAAGGCGCCGCTGCAACTAATTTCAAATTTTCAGTCGCGTCCTTACTCTCGCTGGTTCCCGGCAGCACCTGCTCCACGAACCAATTAGCGCTCGGAGTCCTGTCCGCGTAAAACAGTGTGGCTTTATCGGTTTGAATGCTGTTCAAGGAGCGAGTGGCTGAGTTTTGACTCTGGCGCGTGGATTGCAAGGGCGCTAACCCCGACAACGGCCACAGCCACGAGCAGTCCCGCTACAACACGTTTAGTGATTCCAGCTAAGGCTTTTTTCATGAATTCGCAGAGGTCGTGTATGCCGGCTGGTTGTCAACAACAAAATGGCTGTGCATATAAAACGGAGGTAGTTGTTGCTCAATATTTTGGGGCCAGCGAAGCGACGATTGCTTCAAAGCGCCGGTCGCCCCGCAGCGGGTCCCACAGCGGGTGAAGACGCAAATAGCCGTAAGTCACATGGCTCCCTGGCAGTTTGGCTGCTTCCGCCAATCGTTCAATTGCGCGGTCCTTGTCGCCCGTCCACGCATAAATGATCGCCAGGTATTGGGTTAACACCGAACCCTCGATGGCGCTCTTGCTAACAGGCATCAATTCGACCGCGCGCTCGCCCTCGCGAATCGCGTCCTCCTTGTTTCCCAAGGCAGCATCAACCACACCGAGCGCGCAGAGACCCTGCGCGTAGTCGCGTTCGGTTGCGTAGGGTCTGCTCAAGTTCATTTCGCGCTCTAAGAAACGCGTCATGCGCTGCCGGCTCATCGCCGCGCATCCAGTCGGCAAGACCCTCGCACCAACTGGTAGGAAACGGAATATTTTCATCGTAGCAGCCGCCGGACGGCATGGCGGCTAGCGCCCGCTCCGCCGCCGCGGGATCGCGCTCGCGTAAGGCAAGGTCGAGCCACCTGTAAACAACGACGGGCGACGCGCTCGGCTCGTCGGCCAGAACCCTCTCAATCGTCGTATGCAGAGGTTTTAGGTCTGCGCGCCATTCCGCGTCAAGCCATGCCCGTCGCACCTGGCTCGCCACATCCTTTGGAGCTATCGCCAGCACACTGTCCAGAGTGGATAGCGCTTCCGTGTAGCGCCGCAAAGCTTGGTAGGTAAGAGAGATTTGCTGGAGTATGGAGAAATTGTGCGGGTCCAGCTCCAATGCCTGTTTCATTTCCTCCAGGGATTTCTCCCAGTGGCCTTGCCGCCGGTCAATGTAGCCGGTCAGAAGAGGAATTCGTGATTCGTTCGGCAACGAGCGCTTTGCGATAGCCAGCTCTGCCTTGGCTCGGTCGTAATCGCGATAGGCCCAATACAGGTGATGAGCGAGGGCCAAATGTGTCTCTCCAGATTCGGGACGCTGGCCACGAACGGATCGAATAGCTGTCTCGGCCAAATTCAAGACGCGCGTCAGTGTGTTCGAAGCCGAGGAAATAAATTTTGTCGTGCGCTGCGGCGAGCTCATAATAGGCATTGAAGAACGAAGGATCGCGGGCGACAGCCTGACTAAGTAGTTCCACCGCTTGGAACAAATCTTCTTTTGCTCGCGGGCTAAACGTAATCCCAGTGATTAGGTCTTTGGCCCGCAAGTATGCGTCGTAGGCAACAAGATCCGTGGTCGGTGGCTCTTCAATTGCGGCTTTCTCGACGTGATGAAACTTGGGCTCCAAGCCGATTTGCGACCTTTGCGCGATCTCGCTTTGGAGTGCGAACACATCTTTCAAATCCCGGTCGTATCTTTCCGTCCATATGCGTGCGTCGGTGCGGGTATCAATTAACTGGGCGTCCAGCTGGATCCTGCCCGCTTCCCTGCGCACGCTGCCTTCAAATACGTAGGCTACATTCAATGCGCGGCCGACTTCGCGTGCATCGTGCACGCCACGATATTTTGCTACGCTGTTGTGGCTGATGACCTTGAGGTTGGCAATCTTCGCCAGCTTGGTCGAAACACCGTCGTAAACGCCGTCCGCAAAAAATGCGTTTGCTTTATCTGGAAGTAGACTTTCAAACGGCAGGACGGCAATGCCACCTGCCGCTGTTGGGCTGGCCGTTTCGCCTTTCCAAATCATGACGCCGAGCACTGATCCTAATGCCAGTAAGAGCGCTGCCATTCCTGCAATAATCGGATTCCTCCGAGACCAGCGCCAGAGCTGCACGGGCGGCGAAACAGGACGCGCGATAATCGATCGGCCATCAAGCCATCGCTCGAGGTCTTCGGCCAAAGCGCCAGCAGAGCGATAGCGCGCAGCCGGATCGCGCTCCAAACATTTTGCGCAGATTGTTTCCAGATCTTTGTCAAGCGTCGGCACAAGCGAACGCAATTTGGGCGCCGGGTTTTGACTCGCCTGCTGGATCACCGCCAATGCGTGCTCGCCTAAAAATGGCGGACGCCCAGTCAAAAGTTCGAACAAGATCGCGCCCAGACTGTAGACATCAGCCGCAGGCGTAAGCTTGGCCGCTTTGGTCAGCGCCGGATTGGCCTGCTCAGGGGCTATGTAACCGGGCGTGCCGAAAATGGTAAGGCTGTGCGTGAGATCGCTGACGCTATCGAGCCATGTGGCCAGACCGAAATCGCTAACCAACGGTTCGCCGTGTCCATCGAGCAGAATATTCGCCGGTTTGAGATCGCGATGCAGGATGCCCCTGGTATGGGCGTGGTGAATTGCACGGGCTACTTTAGCCATCAATGCCGCGGCACGGCGCGGCTCCCGGGGAGAGTCGGTGCGGCCTCGACCAGGCTGCCGCCAGCGGCAAACTTCATGCTAAAGAACGGAAGCTCGTCCTCGCCCTGGCCCACTTCATAAATGGGCAGAATATTTGGGTGATCAAGATGCGCCGCCGCCTCCGCTTCGCGCCGGAAACGCTCCAGCGTCTCCTGCGAGTCCGCGTGATAGGCAAGAACGCGCTTTAATGCGACGATGCGGCGCGAGTGCCGTTGCCGCGCGCGATAAATCACCCCCATCCCGCCACGCCCGATCTCTTCCAGAATCTGATAATTACCCAGCCGCCACTCGGCGTCGCGCACGTTGATTTCACCCAGCATATCCTCAAGGGTCTCTACGTTGTGGCCCTCGCCGTTTTGACTCATCTCCGTCGCAGTTTCCTCCGACAGGCCTTGAGAAAGCAAACAGCTCAAACAAAGTCCCCGTTTGATGCTCGATCCCGATTCGCACTGCGGACAGACCACCGGCTCCTTTTGCACATCCTCTGAAAGAGCAATGCGGGCGGAACTCATGGAAAGGCGACGAGGCTAGGAGAAGGCTGCAAATGCTGCCGTTTCTCGCGTTCATTCTCCGGAAATTCTGGAGCGAAGTCGGCGAGAAATCTTTCGAAGAATGAAAAGTTCTGGGGGAAAGGGTCAGGGAGAATGTTTTCTACGAGTTCGAAATTCTCTGTTTTCTCTCTTCGTCCCATGTGATGAAGAGGCGCCAAGGATAGAATAAAAGCAGCGTTTCGTCTATCAGGACAACGTTCTGATTGAGCGCCTGATTTTGACCTAGGGCTACGGTGCGAACCGCCCTAAGGAAGTAGTTGAGTTATTGACAGGAGCGCTTAGGGCACAACGCTCTAGACCCCATCTCATAAGTAGGGAACGCATCAGCGCTGGCGGCGCCGGAACTTGCCTGGTGGAATGCCTTGAACGAGCGCATCCACCCAGCCCGAAGTATCACGTTGTTCCAAAAACGGGACCGCGACGCCCCGCAATCGGATGCTGTCTATTCATCGGACGATCCGATTGTCGATAAAATCTCCAAATTCGGGATTGGGAGTTTAACCCCGAGCGAGCGACGGCAACTCAATCGCGAGCGCGAGTCGGTCTGCTGCAGAAATCCGAGTCAGGCTGTGGGTCAGCCGTGTCGGCTACTATCCTTCTCTGTACAATTGCGGGCAACACGCCCGCCTCTACGGACTGTTTTCTGCTAAACGGGATTCAATCGTCTCGCATAACACGTGGAGCAGAAGCTGGTGCGCTTCCTGAATTCTGGCAGTGGATTCGCTGCGAACCAAAAGATCGACATCGGCCATGCCAATGGTTGAACCGCCGTCGCGACCGAGGAAGGCGATCGTTTTCAGCTTGTGGGCTTTCGCTTCTTCCAGCGCGCGCTCGACATTTCTCGATTTACCGGAAGTCGTTAGGCAAATCAGCACGTCACCCTGCAGCGCCAAATGCCGCTACCTGGCGAGCGAAAACCTCATCGAAACCATAATCGTTGCCCGCAGCAGTGAGTAGCCCGCCATCACCGGCAAGACAGATCGCCGGGTAGGCTGGGCGATCTTTCGTAAAGCGCACCACAAACTCTGTTGCAAAATGGGACGCATCAGCGGCGCTGCCGCCATTGCCGCAGACGAGCAATTTGTTTCCAGCGCGCAAAGATTCCTCGATCAGATCCGCAGCCTTCGCGACCTGCGCGTCGAGATCGAAAAGCGATTGAAGCGTCGTGTTCGCCGCAACGATTGCCCTGTTTAAAATTTTAGAAGAATTGCGCATGGACCATTAGCTAGCCCGACCAAATCGTAACTGGAACAAAAGCACAGAAACCAGATTTTTCTTTCGCGGAGGTTTTTGGGAACCTCGCCTGCCCGTTTCCGTAGAAGTTCTTGGAAGGATCAGACCTCCACTGTGCTCCACTGTGAAAATCTCGACTTTACACTTCGTTGAGGGACCGGCGCATCGCCGTGATTTGGTCTTGCTCAACAAGGCGAATCTCACTAAAATCCCCGGTCTTGAGCTCAGCCAGAGCGAACGAAGGAACTGTCAGGCGGGGCACATTCGTCACCACGCGCTGGAGCCTCATTCTTTCCGGTTCCGGCTCCAAAGGCAAAGAGCAGGAAACCCGTGCGGCACTCGCCGAGCTTTGCCGCATCTATTGGCGGCCGATTTTTGCTTTCATCTGCCAACGTGGTTATTCGACCCATGACGCCGAGGACCTCACACAGGATTTCTTTGTGATAATACTGGAAGGTGATTGGCTTCAGAATGCAGACCCCAGCCGCGGCCGTTTCCGTTCGCTGCTGCTAAAGTCGCTCCAGAACTTTCTCAATGACGCCGCCGACAAAATTCATGCCCGCAAACGCGGAGGGGACGTGAGCTTTATTTCGTGGGACGCCTGGGTGTCTGAGGTACCGTCGCCATTGTCGATGTCAACACAGAGGCTTAATTCCTTGCCCCCTGAGCAACTCTTCGATGTGCGCTGGGCGGCGACGGTCGTGGAACGCGCGCTTGGACGGCTCCGCGAGGAATGCGAACGCCATGGGCGCCGGCGGGTTTTCGATGTCTTAAGTGTCTACCTCACCGTGGAGCGGGACGATGTCTCAACCGCGAGCCTGGCGACGACTTTGGGGATTACTCAGAGTACGGTGAAAAAGTTACTTTATCGCATGCGGCAGCGCTACCGCTGGTTGTTGCGCGATGAAGTGGCCCAGACAGTGGAGAATCCTGCTGACATTGAGGATGAACTCCGTTACCTCTGCGGTGCGCTCGTGGCCGGTTCGGAGCAAGCCAGATGAGTGATTACCCGCGCTCCTGCGATTTACCTTCCCAATGATACTCTATGGCTGCACTGATTTGCTCCCAGCGATGACGCATGAACTGGACGAGTGCCCGCGGTGTGACGCGGCGGTGCGCATGAACAACGGACTTTGTCTTCTGTGTTTGCTCCAAGCCGGGCTAACCGAAGATGAAGACTCTGGGAGTGAGAGTCTCGAGGCGTTCCTGTCCGAAATCGAATAAAGGGCGCGAGGCTTCGGCAGGCAGGCCAACTTGGCGCCATCAGGCTCCATGGAAGTAGCCCTCGCGGCAGAAGTAGTCCGAACCTTTGCGCACGTTTATTGGAACTTCGCCGCCTGTTTCCGTAAAAGGCCGCGGCCCACGGCGCTCAGCCAGACCCGCGGGATCGCCTCTCGACTGCCGATAAATTCTCTCATCCTGTAAAATATTTGGGACCTTCGCCCTCCAGTTTCCGTAGAGGTAAGCATGCGGGAGACTAAACGAACTCGACAGCAGCCTATCCCGACATATAGTGGCCCTTACTCTACGGCGGCGGCAGCACAAACCCGGCCCCAACTTGGTTTCGATTCCCGGTTTTTGGCAGCCGGTTTTCGCACTTTTGAGAGAGAGTTTCCCCAGAATTTACCCCCTGTTACATTTCCTTGATCGCCTGAAAAATTAAATGTCGTTCCCCCTTCAGTCTAGTATCCCTCGCCAGTTAGCGGGATAGCAGCAGTTAAAGGAACTCACCAGATGAGGCAGAAGGTCTCCTCCCGGCCGCTGGGCGCGCGACCAAGGGCGGCAGCCTGTCTTACAGCGGTTCGAACGGAAACGTTCCTCATGTTGCGGGCGAACTCTCGGCAACCTCTGTGCGCAGCGTGCCTGGTTGGAAAGCCGGTCTCGATATTACGTGCATTCTGCTTTTACTGCCGCTCTGGCTACCGCTAATGATTTTGTTGATGCTGGTGACGCGAATCGCCTCGCCTGGTCCGATCTTCTACCGGCAGAAACGGATTGGCTTGGACGGCAGACATTTTTTCATCTGGAAGTTCCGGACCATGAGAGTTGAGCGCTGAGACACAACCTCACGAGCGCTATTTCGAAAATTTGATGCGGGTCGATCGTCCGATGACGAAGCTGGATGCTTATGGCGACCCTCGCCTGGCCCCTTTCGGTCGAGTTCTGCGTGCGAGCGGTTTGGATGAGTTGCCTCAAATTTTCAACGTGCTCCACGGTGAGATGAGTCTGGTGGGTCCGCGGCCGTGCACCCCAAATGAATTTGCCCACTATGAACCGTGGCAACGGCGACGCGTGAACTGTCTGCCGGGTCTGACCGGCTACTGGCAAGTAAACGGGAAAAACAAAACCACGTTCCGCCAGATGATTGTGATGGATCTAGTCTATTTCAAAAATATGTCGATCTGGCTCGATCTGAAAATCATGCTTAAGACCGGCACCGTTATGGCCGGGCAACTCTTCGAATCCCGCCAGGCGCCGCATCGCAGCCGGCAGGAGGATGGAAGCCCTGGCTCACGGACGATGATTTTACAAATCCCAGCGGATTCAGCTCCAAAAATATGAAAAGAAAAATCGCCGTCGGAGTGGTCGGATGCGGCTATTGGGGACCTCTTTTGGTTCGCAACTTCAAAAGTCTTCCGGATTGCCAGCTCAAAGCGGTCTGCGACGTCAACGCAGCACGCTTAAAACATCTTGGCGGGTTATATGCGGATGTTGAGGGCATGAGCGACCCGCAGCAATTGCTCAATGGTTCAAACTTGGACGCCATCGTCATTGCCACCCCAGTGAAGCACCATTATTCATTGGCCAAGGCAAGCCTGCTCGCGGGCAAGCATACGTTCATTGAGAAGCCGATGGCCTCGTCTTCCGCCGAGTGCGAGGAACTAATCGAAATCGCCGAGCGCAATGGTCTGGTCTTGATGGTCGATCACACCTTTCTCTACTCGTCGCCGGTGGAAAAGATTGCCCAAATTGTTCAAGCCGGAGATCTGGGCGAGATCCGCTATATTAATTGTCGGCGTCTCAACCTGGGACTATTCCAAAGGACATTAATGTCGCCTGGGACCTGGCGCCGCACGACATCTCGATCATTCTCCATATTCTTGACGAATTTCCCACCACGATTAACTGCCAGGGAAACGCTCATATTACGCCGGGGATAGAGGACGTGACAAACATGTCGCTCTCCTTCTCGCGCAAGCGCTTTGCGACCATTCAGAGCAGCTGGCTCGAGCCGCGGAAGATTCGCGAAATGACCATCGTCGGCACGCGACGCATGATCGTATATGACGATCTGCGAAACGCACGAAAAAATCCGCATCTACGATTTGCGGGTAGAACGTCCGCCGCACTACGACACGTTCGCTGAATTTCAATACTCGTATCATTACGGCGACAGCTACATCCCATACCTCCACCAGGAGGAACCTCTAAAGCTGGCCTGCCAGCATTTTCTTGACTGCATTAAAACGAATTCTGAACCGCTAACGAATGGCCGTCGGGGACTGGAGATGGTCAGGATCCTCGAAGCGGCTAGTGCTTCCCTCAAAATGAACGGCGCACCGGTGACATTCGCCTCTTCCACTCGCCCGGCGCCAGCTTTTGCCCCTGCCAAAACAGAAGAGGTTCTTGAGGTTGAAGCATTGGCCGGATGAGTGGCGCGCCAGCCGCGCACCGGCTCACCGCGGAACGCGTGAAGCTTTTGGCCGGAGCTGCCCGGATTGTCAGCGCATCAGCCAAGCCGCAAATGAAAGTTCCCTTTCTTGATCTGAAGGCGCATCACGCGCCCTTGATCGACCAGTTCGATCGCGCCATTCGCCAAGTAATCGAGAGCAGCGCATTTGCTGGCGGGCCGTTCGTGGAAAGATTCGAAAAGGAGTTCGCAGCTTACTGCGGTTCGAAATATGCCATCGGTGTGGGCAATGGCACAGACGCGCTTTGGCTTACTCTCCTGGCGCTTGGGATCGGAGCCGGGCGATGAAGTAATCACTGTTCCGAACACATTCTTCGCCACGGTCGAGGCCATTACCTATTGCAGAGCTCAGCCGGTGTTTGTGGATGTGGACGAAGACACATTCACTATGAATCCGGCGGAACTTGAGAACAGTCTGACGGAGAAAACCAAGGCAATCATTCCGGTTCACCTTTTCGGGCAACCGGCGGACATGGATCCGATTTTGGAATTCGCGCAGGGCACACGGACTTTTGTTATCGAGGATGCGGCCCAAGCTCACGGCGCTGAGATAAGGGTCGAAAAGCAGGCACTCTGGGTGACGCCGGTTGCTTCAGCTTTTATCCTGGCAAAAATCTTGGCGCTTTTGGCGAGGCCGGCGCGGTCGTGACGAACGACGCTGAATTACGAGAGAAAATTCAAGTCCTTCGAGACCACGGTCAGTCCCAAAAGTATTATCACACCGTGGTTGGTTGGAATTGCCGGATGGACGGCATTCAGGCGGCAATCTTGTCCATCAAATTACGACATCTCGAAGAAGCAAATCTGCTGCGACGCGAACGCGCTTTGCAATACAATCAGGCTTTCGAGGGAATCGAAGGCGTTGCTACGCCGTTCGAGGCGGATTATGCGCGGCACGTTTATCACGTCTATGCGATTCGAGTGCAGGAACGCGACGAAGTTCGGCGATTTCTGGAGGAGAAAGGAATTGGCTGTGGCGTGCACTATCCCATTCCGATTCACCTTCAGGAGGCCTGTCGAGGTCTCGGCTACACAGAGGGCGCGTTCCCAATCGCGGAGAATCTGGCCGAGGAATTTCTTTCTTTGCCGATGTTTCCTGAATTAACCGAAGAGCAAACCGAATATGTCGCTCGCTGCGTCAGCGAAGTGACTGGTGTGGAAGCGCTCGTCTAGGGAAAAGGTTTTGAAGACTCTCGAACAATCGGAAGCAGTGGAAACGACGCCGCTCTCTGGCGACGATTCTTTTGTGGAACCGAAGACCAGCGACAAATCGCTGCAAATGCGGATTCTCGATCCTGTCAACGATCCGGGCTGGGACCATGTTGTTGCCTTACATCGCGATGCCGGTTGCTTCCATACCAGCGCCTGGGCGAAGGTGCTTCACCAAACTTATAACCATCAGCCTTTTTACCTTCAGTTTTCCCGCAGACGCAGGTTAGCAGCGCTGATTCCGCTGATGGAAGTGCGGAGTTTGTTCACCGGCCGCCGTGGCGTCTGCCTTCCATTTAGCGATGCGTGCGAACCGCTCATCTTTGATCCAGAGGCGGTGGGCTTGGTAAGAGATCATCTCGTTCGCCTTGCGCAAGAACGTCGCTGGAAACACCTTGAAATACGCGGGGGCAAATTCTTTCAAGGCGCTCCGGGTTCAGCCGACGAAATTTTACGGGCATACACTCGATTTGCGCAGCGGTGCAGAGGAACTGGCCACTCGCTTTGCCAGTCCAGTTCGCCGGGCTATCCGCAAGGCAGAGCGCAGCGGCGTAAAGGCGGTCGTCGCCCGCAATCGCGCTGCCATCGATGATTTTTACCACCTTCATGCGCAAACACGCCGGCGGCACGGTCTCCCGCCGCAACCGCTGTCGTTCTTCCTGAACATCTACGAGCATATCATAAACCGCGGTCTCGGTTTCATTGTTCTCGCGCAGCATGGGCCGCGCCCAATAGCCGCCGCGATCTTCTTCCGCTTCGGAAGGAACGCCCTTTATAAATACGGCGCTTCTGATAAAAGATTTCAGGCATTGCGCGCCAATAATCTTGTCATGTGGCAAGGCATTCAGTTTTTGGCGCGCAACGGCGCGGAAAAATTGCATTTCGGACGCACCGAGCAGGAAAACGAAGGTTTGCGACGGTTCAAACTTTCCTGGAACACGCAGGAGGAAACAATTGATTACTTCCGGGTTGATCCATCGGGTCGTCAGTGTTTAGCTCCCGCGCGATCCCACGACTCCGGGCTCCACAAGAAGGTCTTTGGGAGGTTGCCACTACTATTGAACAGGCTGGCGGGCTCAATGATCTATCCGCATCTCGACTAAAGGTTAAAACTATGGCTGAAATTCGACGAGAAACACAACATCACTCTGGGATACACCTGAGCGACATCCTCTTTGCCCTGTTCAAGCGCAAGCGGACAATCATACTTTGCGCGGTCGTGGGCATCATCGCCGCCGCGGCGTTTTATTTCTTTTACCCGCCTGTGTACGAGTCACAGGCCAAGTTGCTGGTGCGCTATGTTCTGGAAAGGAGCGCCGTCGACCCGATCGAGGCAGAGAAAGCCGCGGCGGCCGCATCGAGCAACTACACGCGATAGAGTCATCGGCGCTGAAATCGAGATTCTGACCAGTTGGGATCTGGCCGTGCAAGTCGCTCAGGCAATCGGTCCCAAGCGATTGGTGCCACCCGCTACGGACCTGCTAACCAAAGTCGCCCGCACAATCGGTCTCAAACAACCCTCTGCGGCAGCAACAGAAGGTGAAGCGGCCGGCAGCATCAGTTCGGGCTTGAAGGTGATCTCTAACAAAGGAAGCAACATCATTCTTGTATCCTACAAAAATCACGACCCGCAGATGGCGACGCTGGTGTTGCAGGAACTGTTAAGTCGTTATTTCGTTAAGCATCTTGAAGTCCACCGCTCCGCTGGCGCTTTCGATTTTGTAACCCAACAAACCGATCAGGTTCGAGCGCGCTTAAACCAAACGGAGGATGCCCTAAAGTCGCTGAGGGACAAGACGGGGATTGTCTCGCTTAAGGAAGGATCAGAGGCCCTTACCGCCGAGGCGGCGAAAACCCAGGAAGCGCTTAATGCCGCCGAGGCGGAGCTTGCCGAACAAAAAGCCGTTGCTAACCAGAGCGGTGAGAGCAAGGCAAAGAAGTGGGGAATAAAAGGCCAGCCATCTGAAAAAGCCCGTCATCTGAAAAAGCTCGTGTTGCCGGTATCGAGGCAAAGGTCGAGACGCTTAAGACCAGGCTTCGCGATATTCAGCAAAAGATGAAGCAACTTTCGGAGCTGAGTCCGCAAATGGAAGACCTGGAGCGGAAGCGGGAGATGGACGAAGCGAATTACAAGTATTTCGCGGCATCGCTCGAAAAGGCACGCGTCGACGAGGCTTTGGATCCCTCCAAGATGCCCAACATTAGCGCGGTTCAGCGGCCCTCTCCACCCATGCTGGAAACCAAAATGCGCAATAAGATTGCCCTTGGACTGGCCGGCGGCGGAATAGCCCTGGGTATAGCACTCGCGCTGTTAAGGGGATTGGCTTTGAACCGGACCGTTGGGCGGCCACTCCAACTGGAGACGCAGTTGCACATTCCGCTCATGCTCTCGATACCGTATTCCAATGGTCGGAACGGCCATTTGGTCTTGCCTCCGAACGGTTCACCGGCAAATCCAGGAGCGCTGGCGACGAGAGCGACACCACTCTAAGTTGGCGCCCTGGGATGCCGGCCATTTCATGCGGCGCTACTGCGACGCGATCCGGGATCGGCTCGGTCTTTATTTTGAACTGAAGCATTTGACGCATAAACCGAAGCTCGTGGGTGTTGCCAGCTTTTCGAAGCAGCAGGAACGTCAACGCTCGCCGCGGGGCTTGCTGCCTCACTTTCGGAAACGAACGATGGTAAGGTGCTTCTTGTCGATGTGAACCTGGGTCCGCAAGAGGTGCACCCTTTTTCAAGGGCAAGCCTGCGTATCCTCTTAATGCGGCTCTCAAGCCAGATGATACCATCGCCTCGGCTTCGCAGAATCTCTATCTGGCTACTGTGGGATCCCCAATGCGGGACCGGCGCAGCTCGGTTTGAAAAGGTTCTTCGACATGATGCCGAACCTAAAAGCCAGCGACTTCGACTACATTATTTTTGACATGCCCCCGTTGGCCCAGACGAGTCCCACATGGGGATGGCTGCTTTCATGGACAAGCTTTTGCTCGTGGTCGAGGCGGAAAAGAACAACCGCGAGATGATAAAGCGCGGCTATGGGAAGTTGGTCGCGGAGCGAGACAATGTTGACGTGGTGGTTAACAAGGCGCGTTCCTACGTTCCGAAGTGGCTGGATGGTGAATCTTGATCGACACGCAGTCATAACGCGCTTGTAACTGCAGTTCCAAGTTCTTGCAATGGATCGCTGCCGGTCGCTTGCGGATTGCTTGAGGCCTACGGATGTTCTCCGTTTTCTTGCTCTGCTTCATATCCGTGCTCTTGCTTCACATCGGTTCCAATAACGGAACACCGAGCGTTCAAGTCAGTGGGCAGTAGCACGAGGGACACGCAAACTCGCAGCATACGCTCATGTTACGCAATAGAATTTATTACGGATTAAAGCCGCTAATCCCGCGGACTATCCGAATGGCGGTGCGGCGCAGCATCGCCACGCGTGCCGCAAACGCGTGCGACGGGTGTCTGGCCGATCATGCCGGGCTCCGAGCAGCGCACCGGAAAACTGGCCAGGCTGGCCCGATGGCAAGAAATTCGCTTTCGTCCTCACACACGATGTGGAAAGCTGCAGTTGGTTTGGAAAGGTGCAGGGATTTGATGCAGCTCGACATGGATCTTGGGTTTCGCTCCTCATTCAATTTTGTTCCCGAAGGAGAGCTACCAGGATCCTCGCCAGCTGCGAGAGGAACTGACTGCAAAATGGCTTTGAGGTTGGGATCCATGACCTTCGACACGACGGACGGCTCTTACCAATCTGATCAAGGAGTTCAGGCGGAACGCCGTTAGCATTAATCGCTATGTCGCTGAATGGGGAGCGGTGGGATTTAGATCGGCGTTCATGTTGCACAAGCTCGACTGGTTGCACCAGTTGAACGTTGCATATGACGCATCGACATTTGATACAGATCCATTCGAGCCTCAGCCTGAGGGCCGTCACACGATCTTCCCGTTCTGGGTTCGCGTCCAACCGGTGGACGAATCACGAGTCACCGATCACCAGTCAGTCCGCTTCTGTCCGAGACGGCTACGTCGAACTTCCCTACACTCTGCCGCAGGATTCAACCTTGTTCCTGTTGTTGCGCGAAACGACTCCCGAGATCTGGATGCGAAAGCTGGATTGGATCGCAGAGCATGGCGGGATGGTCCTTCTCGATACGCACCCGGATTACATGTCTTTCGATGGATCGCCGCAGACGGCAACGGAGTATCCCGCTGCGTTATACCGCGAATTCCTCACGTACGTCAAAACCAGGTATGCAGGCGAATACTGGCATGCGCTCCCGAAGGAGGTAGCCCGGCACGTCGTCCAGATTCGTTCCTCCAGGACGAGTGTCCGCGAATACGACGAGCTTGCGTGCCCGACAAGACTCGCCGGCTGCGCGGCAGACGCGTCGCAGTCCTGCTCTTCTCGCACTATCCTGCGGATCCTCGGCCCAGAAGAGCGGCCGAGGCATTAGCAGCTCAGGGCGCTAACATTGACCTCATCTGCCTGCGTGATGGCGATGGTGAAGCCGGCACGTGAGACTTACGGCAGCATCAACGTCACACGTGTCCGGTTGAAGCGCCAACGTGGCGGCAAGCTCGGCTACGTTGGCCAGTATGCCGCGTTTGTTTTGACCTCATTTTTCTATCTCGCCTCGAGATCACTCACTCGCCGCTACGATCTCGTCCATGTGCATAACATGCCGGACGTCCTCGTTTTCGGTGCGATCGTCCCGAAACTTCTCGGCGCAAAGATCATTTTGGACCTGCACGATCCCATGCCCGAGCTCATGCAGACGATCTTCAAGCTGCCCGAAGACAGCTTCAGCGTGCGTCGTGTTGAAGCGACTGGAGAAGTGGAGTATCCGCTTTGCGGATCTCGTGCTGACAGTGAATCTCGCATGCAAGAAGATCTACTCTTCGCGCAGTTGTCAGCCGGATAAGATCAAAGTCGTAATCAATTCGCCTGATGACGAGGTCTTCCGCTTCCAGCCGCGGTGATGCTCTGCAGCGTGAATGGAAAGAACGGCAACGGTTCCAATCCTTTTGTGATTCTCTATCACGGCTCGTTAGTCCGTCGGAACGGTTTCGACCTGGCGATGGAGTCACTGGAAAAGGTGAAGAAAACAATTTCATCCGTCCGGCTGAGAGTTTGCGGCAAACGAACAGACTTTTTCGAGCAGGTAATGGAATCGGCCCGACAACGGGGACTCGATAGAAATGTCGATTACCTCGGCGTGCGCAATCTCAAAGAGATTGTCGAGGCAATCGAGGATTGTGACCTCGGGATCATCCCAAACCACCGCAACATCTTCACCGAAATCAATACGCCAACGCGCATCTTCGAATATCTGGCACTCGCGAAACCGGTGATTGCGCCGAAAGCGAAGGGTATTCAGGACTATTTCGGCGACAATGACCTCATCTTTTTCGAGCTCGGCGAATGCAGACGATCTCGCCCGCAAAATCGAGTTCGCCTATTCTCATCCGGAGGAAGTGGCGGACACGGTGAAACGTGGCCAGGCAGTTTACCTCTCACACACGTGGAGTCGCGAGCGACTCACCTTGTTGAATTCTATCAGCGAGCTTTCTAGCGACGCTCAAATACTGTGGACGCTTCTGTCTCTTACTCTTACTGTCCTGTGCTCGTGTCAACACACCAGTCTGATGATACCAGAAGAAAGAGTAAAGTAGAAGACCGATAGAGCTTCTGGACTATCTCCAGCGAGTTCCATCGCCTCTTCGCTCGAAATGATCGGGGTCGTTGCCAATGAGGCTGAACATCCCGTCTGTTGTCGAGTTCTTTGAGCTGTTTAAGACGCCTTGGGAATTCCATCGGCCCGGGCGCGCATTACGACATCCTAATCTGCTCAAACAGCATGGTTCCAGAGAACAACGCCAGGTTGCTTTTGCTTTATGGCTGCGCAGCGGCAGGCGTTCGAGGAGTGCCGAAGCATCAAGACGAGCTCTGCTTCCGGACACGATTTCGTTTCTTTTCGCGGCGAGCGAATGCCGATTTATGGAAGCTGCCTTCTGTTTAACAGCCCATGGCAACGAAGTTCTTATTCACGAAGGAACAAAGTCGGCTGCGGCTGTCTCGGTAGCTTCTGGCGCTCAAGCTGGTGGTTCGCCTCGGCTTTGATCTGTTTGAAGAAGTCCGATACCTCCTGACGCAGGGACAACCGGCAGAATTCGCGAGCATACCCACGCTGGACCTGCACATTTCGCTGCTCCGTGAACTGATCGTTAGCCACGAGCTGACTCTGGTCGAGATACTACCTGTTCCCGCAGAACATCGCTTTATCGTGTGCCTCACTCATGACGTCGATCACCCGCGCGTGCGCTATCATAAGTGCGACCGCACAATGTTCGGTTTTCTTTACCGGGCGCTGATTGGCTCGGTCATCAACTTTTGCCGAGGAAGAAGGTCTCTTCGGCAGGTGGCTCTCAATTGGAAGGCAGCGTTTTCCCTGCCTCTAGTGTTCGCTGGACTCGCCAAAGACTTTTGGAACCAGCTCGATCGGTATCTCGAGTTGGAGAAGGACCTTGCCTCAACCTTCTTCGTCATTCCAACAAAGGGGGACGCCGGCGTTGATTCTCACGGTCGAACAAGAGCAAAGCGCGCCTCGCGCTACGCTTTGGCCGATATCGCGGATGACTTGAAGAAGCTGCTTTCCGCAAACCGCGAAATCGCTGTTCACGGCATCGATGCATGGCGCGACAGCGCAAAGGGCCGTGATGAGCGCGAGCGCATTCAGAAAATCACGGGCACGGCCGAGATCGGCGTTCGGATGCACTGGCTTTACTTCGATTCGCAAGCGCCATCGACCGCTTGAGAAAGCCGGCTTTCGATTACGACTCAACGATTGGCTACAACGAAACGATCGGATACCGCGCGGGAACCGCTCAAGTCTTCAAGCATCCCGACGTCGATCATTTGCTGGAACTCCCGCTGCACATCATGGACACGGCGTTGTTTTATCCTTCATACATGAACTTGTCCGACGAGCAGGCTGGCGCTGCGATGCTGCCGTTGATCGAGAATGCAACAAGATTCGGCGGTGTCCTCACCATCAACTGGCACGACCGGAGTCTCGGGCCCGAAAGGTTATGGGGCGACGCCTATGTGAACTCTGCTCCGCGACTTGCGCGCCAGAACGCCCTGGTTTGCTACAGCGGCGCAAACCGTCTGCCTGGTTTCGCAAGCGGCGCGCGACATCGTTCGTCAATGATCACACAGGATGGCGGAAGTATCCGGGTGCAGCCAGCGACTGATCCAACCGCCGCTGATCTTCCGCCATTAACAGTGAGGGTGTATAACGGCGGCGCTTCAAAGCGCAACGCTCGGTAGCTCGCAGAGCGCAGCGTTCGAGGACTTCACAATCGACAGGTCAGACGAGGTTCTGATCGCCGCCTAGTCCATCTCATTCATTCTTCGGCTTTCTCTCTGCCGTGTCGCCAAATCTAGTCTTTGCCCAAATCGGGTGCGGCTACTGGGGCCCGAACCTGCTGCGCAATTTCTCGGCCTTGCCTGGGTGCATGGTCAAGTACGTGGTGGATTCGAGCCCGGAACGCCGCGAGTTTGTGGAGACAAACTTTCCCGCTCAGCCGCGCAATTGAGACGCATCAGACTGTTCTAGACGATCCCAGCGTTGATGGCGTGGTGATTGCAACACCTGCTGCAAGTCACTTCGCCCTCGCGAAGCAAGTCCTCGAGGCCGGCAAACATGTCTTCGTGGAGAAGCCGCTCGCGACGAAGGTTGCCGAGGTTGATGAACTCTCCAGATGCGCTGCCGAGCGAAATCTTGTTGTCATGACTGGCCACACCTTCGTCTATAACTCAGCCGTTCGTTATGTGAAGAAACTTGATTGATGCGGGCGAGCTGGGCGAACTTCGCTACATCTACAGCCAGCGTCTGAACCTCGGGCGGATCCGTTCTGACATCGACGCGCTCTGGAACTTCGCCCCCACGATATCAGCATCATTCAATATTGGCTTGGCAACCCAGAGCCGATCTCCATTCGGACGTCAGGGCATGGCTTACATGCAGGACGGAATCGACGATGTTGTCTTCCTTAGCCTTGAGTATCCCGGAAAGGTCATCGCAAACATTCACGTGAGCTGGCTGGACCCGCAGAAGGTGCGCAAGATGATCATTGTCGGCTCGCGCAAGATGGTGGTTTATGACGATATCGCAGAGAATAAGATCGCTCATCTACGATAAAGGAATCGATCGTCGCGCCATCCTTGGAGAGAACATGGACTTCGATAACCCGCGGATTCCGCAGTTCAACTATCGCACCGGCGATATTCTGATTCCGGAGGTCAAGTTTGCGGAACCGCTCCGCGTCGAGGCGGAACACTTTGCCGACTGCATCCGCAACTCACGTGAACCACTCACTGGGCATACACCACGCGCGGACCGTCGTTTCGATCCTCGAGCGCGCGCGACCGCTCAACGGCGAGGTCGTCCGTCAGAATTCTTCCGTATGAATCCAGTCATCCGCCGTACGGTCGGGATTGTTGACGTAAAGTTTGGCGCAAATGTGACCGTCATAGAGCCGACAAACTTATATGGTTGTGACATCGGCGATGAAACGTTCATCGGGCCTTTCGTTGAAATCCAAAAAGGGGCAAAGATCGGGAAGCGGTGCCGGATCCAATCCCACTCGTTCATTTGCGATCTGGTCACGATTGGGGACGACTGCTTCATTTCGCACGGAGCGATGTTTATTAACGATCTCTTCGTGACCGGCGGACCTGCGGGAAAGCCGGAGCTCTGGCGGCAGACTAAACTTGGCAATCGCGTCAGTGTCGGAACCAATGCCACCATCCTGCCGGTCACGATCTGCGATCAAGTCGTTATCGGAGCCGGCGCAGTTGTTACCAAAGATATCGTCGAGTCCCGGCATTTACGCCGGCAATCCCGCCCGCCTCCTCCGTCGGCTTCCAGCCGCGCCGTAGCCTCGACGTATGGCGGGTGAACTATTCCTGACCTATGAAATCTTCCAGCATCTGACTTCAGCCTTTCCGCTGTCCACACATGAAAATCCCCTTCGTTGACCTGCACGCCCAATACCTCACGATCAAGCAGGAGATCGACAGGGCGATTGCCGACGTGATTGCCCAGTCAGCCTACATTCGCGGACCGCACGTGGACGCATTCGAGGAGGCATGGGCGAGAACGCTTGGCGTGAAACGTTGCGTCTCGTGCGCGAACGGGACCGACGCAATCTACATCGCCCTGAGAGGGCTTGGCTTGAAACGCGGCGATGAAGTCATCACCTCGGCACATTCCTGGATCTCGACATCTGAGACAATAACGCAGGCCGGCGGCCGGGTCGTGTTCTGCGACACGGACGAGGAAACCTTCACGATTGATCCCGCTGATATCGAAAGAAAGATCACGCCTGCCACCGTCGGCATCGTTCCCGTTCACCTCTACGGGCAGCCGGCGGACATGGGCGCGATCATGGCGATCGCAAGAAAGCATAATCTGTGGGTTATAGAAGATTGCGCCCAGGCGCATCTCGCCAGCTATAAGGGACAGCTTGTAGGAACCTTCGGCAACGTTGCGACGTTCTCCTTTTATCCGGGAAAAACCTGGGCGCCTATGGGGATGCTGGATGCGTTGTGACCAATGACGATCGGCTGGCCGATTGGATGACAACATTCGCTCGGCACGGCGGAAAAGGCGATCACATGATGGAGGGGATCAACAGCCGCATGGACGGGCTGCAAGCAGGTATTCTGAATGCAAAATTGCCCCACTTGCCAGCGTGGACTGCGGCGCGCCGCCGTGTTGCCGCGTGTTACAACGAGCTTTTAGAAGACGTGGGCGATGTTATTACGCCAACTGTGAAGTCCGATCGCGACCATGTGTATCACCTCTATGTCATTCGCACGGAAAACAGGGACGCTTTAAGGGAGCATCTCAGCCAGGCAGGTATCTCCACCGTTTTAAACTATCCGAAAGCGCTGCCATTTTATCCCGCCTACGCTTATCTCGGCCACGTTCCGAAAAACTTTCCAGCCGCTTACTTCAATCAATCCCGTATCCTATCATTGCCGATCTATCCAGAAATGCCGGAAGAGGCAATCACGCATGTAGCTAACGTGATCTCGCATTTTGGAGCTCGGAATGCCCGAAAGTAATTGAGCTGACTGCCTGCGAACTTGATCGGTATCGAGCATCGAACGCCAGTTCTGTCAGATAACTGAACCACCGTTAACGGTTCTCTGTGTTGTAGGCACGTCGATCAGCTCCTAATGCCAACTGCCACGGGCTAGAGCACCAGAAGAGTCAGACTGAGCTATGCATCCAACTGTTGTCATTGTTGGCCTGGGCGAGGTCGGCAAGCCTTTACTGGAGATTATGAAGAGCAAGTATCAGACCTTTGGTGTAGATATCAATCAGCCCGCATCCATCTCCCAGTGCGACGTTATGCATGTTTGTTTTCCATTTCAGAGCGACAAGTTCTGTTGGACAAGTAGTAGAATACATTGATCAGTACCGGCCTGCTCTCACGGTAATCAATAGCACGGTTGCTCCTGGAACCACCCGCAGCATTGCAGTTGAATCCGGAACCGCAGTCGTAAACAGCCCGGTTCGGGGTAAGCACGTCCGGATGCAGGAGGAAATGTTGCATTATACAAAGTTTGTTGGAGCGCTCGACCTGCAATCGGGCCAGCGCGCCATCGAACATTTTGAGGGCGTCGGGATGAAAACCAAGTTGCTCGCGTCTCCAGAGGCGAGCGAAATTGCCAAGCTTACCGAAACGACGTATTTCGGCTTGCTGATCGCATGGGCACAGGAGGTCGAGCGCTATTGCATGAAGCTTGGCGCCAATTACGACGAAGTCGTGTCGTTCTACGACGAGATTAAATTCTTCCCGCCGGTGAAATATTTCCCTGGCGAGATTGGCGGCCACTGCGTCATGCCCAACATCGCTATCTTGCTTCAAAGATTTCCGTCCGGGCTTTTGCAGGCCATCGTGCAGTCGAATGAGCTTAAGCAGCAGAATCCTGGCTCGGACGCGTGGCTGGCCGCGAATCGCCCGTGACCATTCCGAGCCAGTTAAACGATCGTAGTGGCGATCATGTGTATCCGCTCCAATCCTCTCCTTTGAATTAACGGCATATTCCAACAGATGACTAAACCCTTACAGGTTCTCTGTGTAGTTGGCACCTCGGCTGCGCAATCTGCTACCCATACCGTCGTAGGACATATCGCGCACCGCCTTCAGGCGCTGGGTGCAGATGTCGATGTTTTCGACCCAAGCAAGGAACCCCTACTGCTTTTCAATCCCGAGTCCTCCTATGTCCGCGGACGAGTTTCTCCAGTTGAAAGAACGCGTTGAACAGGCCGACACGTTATGTTCTGGGAACACCGGACTATCACGGCGGCATCTCCAGCACCTTAAAAATTTTCTCGACCACTTCTGGCAGGAATTCACCGGCAAACTCTTTGCTCAGGTTGTTTGCTCTCATGAGAAGGGCTGACTGTCATCGATCAGTTGCGGACAGTCGCGCGTCAATGCTACGCGCTGGACGTTGCCTTATGGCGTATCATTCTCCAGCTCGACCGATCTAAAGGATGATAATATTGTTTCAGCTGGCTCTCGACGAGCGGATCGACATGCTCGTTCACGATCTCCAAGTCTACGGACTCGTTCTTCGCCAACAGCGTCGAGCCGATTTGTCAGGCGTATATCCGGGTTTTCTCGCGCGCATGCGTCCAGACGAACGCGTCGCGGTCGCGGTTAACGATGCTTCCCTCGCTAACCTCTCGGAGTTCGCACCACAAACATGAAGACGGAACAGGTTCATACGCTGATTCTGGGCGCGGGAACTTCCGGGCTAGCCGCGGGCTACATGCTGGTCAAGGCCGGTATCAAACCCGTAATCCTGGAAAAGGATTCCGTTCCAGGCGGTTTGTTTCGCTCCATTCACCGTGGCGATTTCATCGTCGATATCGGTCGAAAGGAATTATACAACCGGATTGCAAAGGTGGACGCTTTTTGGAGCGAACTCCTCGGGCAACGACTACCGCGAATACGCGCATCGCGGCGGGATTCTTTTCAACGGGCACATTCTCGACATGTCTCCCGCGTTCCGTGGATTTCGGCGCGGGATGCCGATTGAGCATGTTGTTAGGATGCGGCCTCGACTTCCTCTGGTCGCGCGCCAAGCCCGGCAAGCCTGTGCCGCAAAACGTGGAAGAGCAATTTCTATCAGAAGCGCGGACGGCAGCTTACTCGGATTGCCGCGCAGGGCTTCCAGGAGAAGCTAAACGGCAAAAGATGGGCGGACATTCCTTTGACCAACAATTATTCGAATGGCGAAGACGCCAGCTTCTTGTCCACCGTCAAGAGCTTGGCTACCCGCTTAGTTTCAAGAAAGGAAGTGAACACTTACAAAGGCATCTGGCGCCACCCGGCCAAAGGCACCGGCCAGATTTGTGACAAGCTGGCGGAGAAATCCTGAAGTCCAGGAGCGACTATTCACTACAAGGCGCAGGTCACCCGGAGATGGGCTGTGTCGGCCAGACGGCGGAGGACGGACGACCTAGCAAGATCAAGTGCTACGTCGTGCCTGCCGATGCAGCGACCAAGACCGGTCACCGGCAGTCCGGCGGATCGACACAGTCACGGCGCAGATCTGGTGACGAGAATCATTTTGCCGAACCGCAGCATGTCGTCTCCAAGCATTCCTCCCGGTTACGAAAGCTGCCTTAGCGCTTTGACTCTGCGAGTCCGTCCTCTGACATCCGTCCCATCAAGCACCTCTGATCGTCAGGCGTCCGTCCGCTGCCGGCGCCACGCCGAACGGTCGTCCTCATTTATTTGTTCCTGGACGAAAAGCCGCGCTTTCCACACGCGTGGCTACAGGTGACTTTGTCCCAGCACAAGAATCGGACGCATCACAAACTATGCGGCATTCAGTCCCGGACATGGTTCCACCAGGCAAAGAGCTGCGCTCTGCTGCTGAGATGTATTGTTTCGGACCCGACAAGCTGCTCGAACTGGGACGACAAGTCCATCGCGAACCTGGCGACGGACCGCGCCAGCATGTAGGATTGCTGGATCCGGCTCAATGTTTTGATCATCTGGTGTTGCGGCTTCGCCGGGGCTGACGCATCGCAAAACAGGGACAACCGGATGAGTCCGAGCCGGCTCTGGGTTATTCGCAGAGCTGGAGCAAATTTGCCGAAACTGCGTCGCGCTCACCGCGACTGAGACTGACGATATCGCCACGTTGAGCAGGTATGGACGCTGCGGAGACGATCCTATCGGGCGATCGATTGCGTTTCGGCCCGGCTGACAGTCGATCCAGGCTGAACTGGGGATCCGGAGCGAGATCCAAGGTCGAGTTCAGTTGCCAGTACCGGACTCAGATGATAGCGAATTGATGAAACACTGGGCCGACTTTGCAGCCAGCCAGTCGAACCAGCGTCCACAGATAACATTCAGCGGCCGACCCTGACGACGTGGAAAAGTCGTCGCACAACTACAGCTCACCGCGGTTCTGGCCGCGCAATCAACCCCGCTCAGCGTGAACGCCTGATCTTTTTCTGCTACAAACTCTCCGATTATGGCCCATCTACAGCAGCCTACGCGGTCCACAAGGTCTGCGCGACTAGAAGATACAAGCAAGCTCGACGAGAACGTGATCGTGTTCACGACGCATAGGGCTGCACTCGATGAAGCTCCATCACGGTGCTGCGAGAACATCTGTCGAGAAGAACAAAATAGCACTTATTCATGCGACAAATCAGGACCGAGAGTAAATAACGATTGCCGTATCGAGCGAATCTTCAGTGGCGAAGATTTCATCGCCTCGGCGGGAAACGGCGAACTGGGCGCTCCGCTTCTGTTTGTTCCGTAGCCCGCAGCACAGCGTTGGAGAGCCGCGAATACTGCATCCTTCACCCATGCCGCGACCCAAGAGACGCTCTCGCATCCATGTTCTTTTTCCTACTGCTTTATGCATCCCGGGGAAGTCACTTTTGAGGCGAATGCGGGCTATCTGCAGGAGAGTTGGCAGAGGCAGGGATCGACAGAGTTCGCTCCTGGATATGAGCTGCATGATGTCATTTCCGTCACTATCGAAGGCAGCTTACGGCACCGGCAGCACCGTACGCGCAGGTTACATGTTCGGACATATGATGCGCCAGATACGACATATTCGAAAGTAGATCGTCGGACTAGACCGAATGCCATATTGCTGTCCTACGAGGGAAATGGCATCTCAACCTTCTCACTTGGCTCAGGAAGCTCTTGGCTTCGTTCGACCTATGAGGGACGTTGAGGAAACTTATGCCTTCCTCAAAGAAGCCGGATTGATGTAGAGAAGGGATGTGACGCGAAGAGAAGCTGCCATGCGCGCTGGGGGTGGTGCGAAACCTTCGGAGGACACTCGCTCGGCGCACCGCAGAAAGTACGCTACGCCATTATGAGCAGAAAAACCATGAAGCCCGAAACCATAGCGACTCTAAGCACAAGATTCAGCGCCGTATTGGATGCGTTAGGCTACTCAGGCCCACGTTACGAGACGCCTGACAGACACCGCTACTGAAGGGTAACACTTAAATTTCTTACGGCTCCGTGAGCGACCTATTGGGAATTCGACTGGAGAGTGGCTGCGCCGAACTGGCGATCCGAAGTTGAGTCCAAGGTCTTCGAGTTTCAACACCCGTCGCAGTCGAATGACCTGACCGCTGGCGGATCTGAGAGTCCCGAAAGCTTCCGACAAAGAGATGTCTCCAACCTCAGCACTTTTCATCACGATTGGGTTCTGTCTTCTTCCTTTCGGAGAGACATCCGGGGTGAGAGAGTCGCCGATGCCATAACCGAAGCGCGCTTCCTGGATTCCGCTTTGTCTGGATGTTAATTATTTGAATTCCCAGGCTCAGTCGCGACCTGGCTGAGAACCTTTTTGGCTTGCCTTTCGGCGGCAGGCGCATGCCGGCCCGCCGGAAGAGGGTAGCCCGGTGGATGCGGCCAGTTTTTCTTCGCGCTTCTGCCGCGCGGTATTTACGCTCTTGAACAAGCGTCAGGTTAGCTCTGGCCCGGAATCTGCCGGAACAATCCGGTGGTTCGTGCGTCTTTGCATCCTTTACTGCCTGATTGGCGATCTCGTGGTCCGATTACCCGTTCGTGTCGTTCGTGGCGCCAGTGGATCAAGTTTCTCGGCACCTCCCATTATGGTGCTCGTTGTCTTTTACCGAACCGGGAACCCGATGGAAGCGTTGAGAAGGCTTGATGAAAAACGAGCTGCTTACGTTCTGCTTCCTTTTTCGGTTTTGAGTGTATCGCTAATGCACATCCGGGAGATCCGCCGCCAAGACGGGGCCGTGGGCCACTGCGTCGACCAGTGCCGGTATCGCTGGGAAACGGTGCAAGAATGCTCTCGGGCCCGTTTGTTTTTGGTCCTGGGCGTCTTTTCCTCTTCTGGCATTTCTTTTGCAGGCCTTTGAGCAGGACGGAGAAGGGGAAAGGCTCATTGACGAAAGCGAGCTTTGCCGTGGTCGGGGAGCTGGGCATGATTGCCTGGCTTTCAAGATGGCCGACGCGTTCGATTCTCGCTGGATGAGCCCGATCGTAGCCATCTCTATCATGAACTCCTGCTGGGTATCGGCGTTCTCCAAGAGGAACCGAAGGTCCACCGGTCGCATATCTATTCGCGGCGGTCGCCGTTTTTGCACTTGGCGGAGGTGGCATTTAGAGTCGCGGCGTCTGATCATCCAGGCCCTGGGGAAGGGACCCAACGCTCACCACGGCAGGACCCTACTCTGGGGAAGCTCTTGGAGCAACTCAGGGTAATCCGATTGTTGGCGATCGGCTTTGACAATTTCTGGGACGGAGACCGGCTGCTTGTCGCATTTGGAGAAGGAATATTGAGTGGCAACCCAATGACAGGCTCATAATGGCTGGCTCTCGAAAACTATCTGAACCTCTGGGTCAGGTCGGTTTGCTCCTCTTGATAGGATGGCTCGTAAGCAACGTTCTGGAACTGTCGGCGGGAATTATTGACCAACTCTCGAATTCGGCAGCGGTTCCGGCTTCTGCTCTTCTTGCCGCGGTACTTAGCTACATAACTGGACAGAGTCCGGCTTTAGAAGGCAAGCACCCCGTCTGGGTTCGCTTTTTACCTCGTCGCGTTGAACCTTTGGCCCGAGCACAAACCATATTGACGAATGCTCTCGGGCGGCTGGCCCGGAAGAGGAGATGGAGTTTGCTCATTCGGAAGCGCGCACCTGAGAATGTCAGTTCAGCATCCCCATAGGCTTCCAGTTACAGCCAGACTGAGCTGCCGGCTCTATCTTTCACGCAGCCAGGCGCGATGATAACGCTGCCGGCCATGGCTTTCGCCGAAGGCGGCACCGTTAAACGAAAAGCGTTTCGTTTGGGGACGTGAGCGCAGCGGTGGTGCGGCTGGTGATGGCGATACGGTCACTTCCGTGCCTGGAACTGCTGATTGGGCAACAACGCTTGTCGTTACAAAGGCCATTACCCTCAAGGCGCGGGCGCCGGTAAGACTGTCATTATCGACAAAACAACAGGAGCAAAAGAACGGATTTACTGGTATTTAGTTCGGCCGGTTTTTCTCGGTTAAACGGGCTTGACCATTTCAGGGAAGTTCTCCTCTGGTGGAAGTCTGCAGCCGGGGTAGTGCTGATCGAAAACGCTTGTCCGATCTTCAGGATCGATCACTGCGACTTTAGGACGCTGACTAATTGCTATTTACGTATTTATGAGCGGGTGTCATCGATCACAACACGTTCGAGCTAGCAACCGGAGAGGCAGCATGGGGAGTCGCCATCCATCTAATAGGTGGGAGAATTTATGAGTGACCGAGTGGGCTGGGCCGAACCTTTGAACCTGGGAAGCGATCACGCTATTTTCATAGAGGACAACATCTTCACCAGCAACGCTAAGGAGTCCGGGGGTGACGACAGATTCTTACGCCGGAGCGCGTTGGGTCTTACGGCACTGCTTTTACCATCATCGATGGCTATTCGGTGTCATGGCACCGAGGCACGCAGAGATACCGGGGGACGAGAAGCTGGGAGATCTACCAAAACACTTTTAAGCTGGTTAATCAGAAAAGTTATCAAGGACTGCACGTCCGCTCGGGCAACACCGGTGTGATCTGGGGTAACACCGCCACCGGCGGTTACCAGCGTTTTAGTTCGCTGGTGAACCTGCGGGTATCATTACAAAGGCCATGGGGCGGCGCGGACAGTTGAGTCCATGGGACTTGAACGACCCCAAAGGCGTTTTATTTGAGCGGAACGCATACCGGAAACGATGGATCACAACAGCTCGTTGTTATTGCGAATGCAGGCTGGAAGCCGGATCAGTGGGTCAGCTATACTGTGAGAAATATCACTCAAAAACGGTTCTGCATTGCTCATCAGAATACAGATGACACGATTTCGTATAAACAGAAATGACCCCAGAGGCCCATTGAAGGCGTTTAACAATGGCGCGATCCCGGTTCCCGGAATTCGAAGAGTCCTTCATGCCCTCGATCATCCCGGCGCATCAACCTCGGACCTGTTGATGGGTCCAAGCCGGCGCACCGCACTGGATCCACCAGATCATCAGACCAGTTGCTTCACGGGATCTTACTGAACGGTTCGCAGGGCACAATAGAGCAATTACAGCATCATCGTGGAGGACGAGACTATATTGCCAGTGTGCCCAAGCCTGATTACAAGCCGTACTTACCCGCATCCCCCTGGTGACTGGCGCCGCTCCCACTGAATATCACCGAATGTTGGGATCTGGACCTCCAGCCCCGCGAAAAACCGGCAAAGCCGAAAGATGAAGTGATTTAAAGGGGTTGATAGTCGGCCCGGAGAGTCACCGTCAGGATTGCTATTACGATAATTATACATCGCAGACCCCGGCCCGAGGGGCCTTCTTAATCACCGGCGTGCGAACTTTGTTTTTCGCGCACGCATGCTACTTCGGTCTGGTCGCCTCGACGCTGCGGCCATTCAGGCCTCCCAAGCGCCACCGAGCGTTCAGACGTCGAGTTCGAGCGCCAGGCATTGCCCGGGCCCAGAACGGCGATACGCGTAGCGCTTCCTGGCCGGGTCGGGCCAATCGGACATTTGATCGCCGATAATCGACAAGGCAATAACCCTTGCGAGCGTCAAACGAGTGTGGCGCGGAGTGGTTATGCCAACCGGGTTCTAAACCCGTTGACGCTTTCCCAGCGTTACGCGATGCACAAAGAGCTGTCGGTGATCGCCACCGCTGGCAGCACTTCTGGCTTGATCCAGCTGAGGCAACAGACGGGATTAGCCCGCATTACAGGCCATTGCGTTTCTTCCTGCTGATGGGGCCACTTCGGAAGCGCCAGCCACAATTTCACCAAAAATCGCCCGCGGGCCTGGGCGTCTTTCGCTGCCGTTGACCATTGCGATGGTTGACGGGGTGTACGCTAAACCAGGATCATCTGGGCCTACTTCTGAGCGCAGGCGTAGTCAGATCCACAATGTGGCCAATGCAACGCCAGGGGCAACGAATTTTTCATCATCGCCGGCTGACCGGGCAGGCAGGCAGCGCCGACTCAGTATCTTGGTGATGGCTCCTGGGCGTGGCCTCTCGGAACCCGGAGGGGAACGGGCGGTTTACCTGGAAGATAATTGGCGTCAAGCCCACTGGAACTCGCGGCGCACTGGTGGGGAATCAGGCGCCCGGTTTTGTCCTGCTGCCTGTTAGCATGTTTTAGCAACGCGTCCCGACAGAATCGCTGAAGGGCAGGCCTCCTTATAAACCGTGGATCCGGGCGCAGGTAGAGCAGTATGCGGAAACTTCTATTCATATTAGAGCCCGAGCAAGGGCCAAAGCGGCAGCTACAGTTCTGGAGGGGCGGCTCAGGCCTCGTGTGGGACCAACGCCAGGGCGACCGGTAACTACTCAAGCTGGTGCAAGTTCGTGAATCTACCGCAAGCCACCGCAATAACTCGTGGGGCGCTTCAAACCGGATTGGAATGAGTGGGATCAGAACGATCCGTGCATCGGCATTTGGTTTTCTGGAACGGCCGCCAGCGTCCCGGCAACATACACCTCGGGCATAAGCTCAGTCACGTGGCGGAGTTAGTTGCTCCAAATCGATGGCTGCATTATTAAGTAATGAACACAAACAGCGGCTTTGCCGCTAATAAGCGGAAACTCAGGAAACAGTCTTCAATTCAAGCCTGCCGCCCCTCTAACAACCTCACTTTCGCTCCAGAACGATCAGATCGTTATCAGAAAAGTGTTCCATTCTGTAGATGCGGCGCGAGCGTGGCGATGTTTAAAAGTCTGAGCGTTTCAGAGGCACACCCCCCAAAACATCCATCAAACCCGAGCCAGTTTGCGATGTGCGGTTCAACACGATCAACGGGTTTTAGCGATGCCAGTTCTGCATTTAACATCGTCGAGAACCTGGACTATTATAACGAAAATCCTTCTTTGACGGCACGATTGGCATCGGCAAAGGCACACTCTCGCAAAAAGGCCGGGCATCCACTCGCCCGGGACTGACCCGGCAACAGGCGGTCACGTTCTCGGCGTAAGGTTGCTGGTCGACTAAACAGGGCGAATGGGATAGCACACATGCTGGCGGATGGGCAGTTATGTCCTGCACCGCCTAACACGTGGTCACTCTATTACAAGCCTTGTCCCTATCCACATCCACTGGTGAGCGGCATGCCCTAGCCACCGATTCCCCCGACGCGCCCCGGCTACCTCAGGATCGTATTGCGCCAGAGACGCGCAAGATTCAGCAACTCTTGAGATGCTGCCCGTCTGAATCGGCGACGAATTGCCACATTTTAAGTCGAGCTTGTCGCCAAAGTTAAGGTGATTGAGATGCCGGTAAGGCTTGAATGGCGACCGGGCTAACCGAACCTGAGAAGCGAATTGCCATTTTCAAGCGGTAATCATCAATGGCAATCGGAGAGATTGCGAAGTCATGAATAAGACTGACGGAGATGTTCCGGACGTCAAAGCTGAGGAGCTTCGACTGGGCTGGAATGCCATTGCAAAGCGTCGCTCAATCTTCCTTCAAGCTGGCTGCCCCTTCATATCCCTGCGCGGCTTATGAGGCTCGTCCAAGCGTCTGGCGGGATACGAACCGCGTTCGTTCTTGGTGCGGCTTTGTTAATTGCAATGGCAGTGAGCCACCATGCCATTGCGGACTGGATCAAATTACCAAAGCCCCGGGCAGTGTTACGCCGAATCGGGCCTGTAAGCGGGCCGCAGGTGTTTTTGTGCAGGATGCGTCGCTACCACAATTCGGCCTGTCCTGGCCGGAGATTTTTGCCTGAGGCGCTCAGCCAGGGAATTGAGAACTACGGGGTTTGGGGTCATCGCCTACCAGTGAGAAGTCTCTCCTGGCGGCGTCACCATGACCAATACGAACCTTATGATCATTGGTTTCGTTCATGACTTTAACGACAATATCTTTGCGAATCCCGAGCCAACCTTGTTCCAGTTACTGAAACGATCCAGGACCTCTGGCGAAGCAAGAGCGACTGGGAAAGCTTAAGCGTGTGCTAAACAATATCGTTGGCTTACTTGCGAAAGCTATTTCCGACAGCGGAAAGATCCGATGCCATTCTGGTGGGGCTGCGCCGAAGGCTGCGGACGCTGGCTGGATTATCGCCGACCGCGGACGATCAAGCCGGTTCCCTGGTCATGCCTCGCCAGCCGTCTTAAATTTCGGGGACTCCACGCGGTGAGCAACTGGCCGTCCGACAAAGCGCTTCGCCGGCTTACTGTGTTGCCAGGGGCGAAGAAATTCATGGCGGGCATCGCTTTGGTGGCCCAAAAAACCCTGGCATTTCTTCGCATGTTAAAAAGCGCGCCGAAGCGGCAGGACGCTGGTGTGGTTATCATGCCGGTCGCTCCTCTGTATGCGGATGAATTCCTGAACCCTGACATAGCTCAGCGCTTTGAAGAGGTCTGAGCCAGGCGCAACGGGCTGCTCCGCAAGCCCGCTTTGTCCGCTTGGATCGATTGCCGGCCCTGAAATCCAATGAACACTATTCCGATTTCATTCATTTAGTTCAGCGCGACGGCAAACGGTGCCACTGACGTTTTTCTTCAGGAGTTGCGAAAGACATGGACGATCATCAGATTTCACCTCATTCGAATTCGTCATCTTATTTGCAGTCGTTTTGCTTCAGCGCTGCGTTCGCAGCTTTAGGGCTGAAGTGGCGCTTTTGGCGGCCGGCACTCTCTGTTTCTACCTGAGTTGGTTATCCATGTGTCTTGTTTAATCGTCTTTACCTCGAATTTCGGATTTTTATAGGAGGGGGCGCAGACTAACTTACTGACCAATCCGATTTCTCGTCGTTGGCTCCTTCAATAACCTTGCAATCGATCTTGCTTGGATTACTTTGGGTTTTTAAGCAATACGTAAT
>ERZ1370068.3206-contig-2322_pt1 | contig 46966 bp, 70 predicted proteins | sample MGYA00561227_ERZ1370068 | MGnify/ENA primary metagenome ERZ1370068 (study PRJEB38410, sample SAMEA6850437) | metagenome | study: Metagenomic assessment of the ecological functions of the soil: analysis of the soil microbiota associated with the... | reverse complement strand
ATGTACTTCGTTCGGTTACGTATTGCTGAAAACGGAACTGCTGACGGGGATTGGCCGTCGTGGATGGCGGTCCCCTAAGGGAACGGAAGACTACGCTGGTCGGTCGGCGGTCAGGGCGTAACGCCGTGGCCGAACCTCTGGTTCGCCTCGCGTTCGATGAGGCGACATACTCCGGTCGATGACTTGTTCGAAGTTCCCCAGAATGCGTCGCATGAGCGAACTGGTCACTCGTCTGACAGATGAATGAAGTTTTTGTCGTCTCGTGGTGAGCCATGCTGCTGGCCCCGCAGTTGCCCGCTGCTAACGCGGGCAGTAGGGCCGAATCGACGACCGCTGGCGAGGTGTGCCCCATCGTAGCTCAGCATCGCCAGATGATTCCGGAGAAAGCGTGGCGTCTCCGATAGTTCAGCCACGCCGGCGGCGGCAAGGTTCGGTCAGCCAGTCAGCGGAGGCGCCCTGGCGGAAATCAGCAAGGCTCCGACCATGGCGAGGAGAATCACGAGCGGCACGAGGATCGGATAGACCAACGCCGCCCAACCTGCACCGCGCCCCAGCAGTCCGAAGACGCCGAGGATGCCCGCGCGAGGACGAGGCCGGCCACCGCTGGTTCCGATGAGCCCGAGATTCAGACCCGACTGCCACCGATCGCACGGTCGCGATTTGGCGCCACGCCGAAGATGATAGCGGATGCCTTGCTCTACGCCGCCCGTCGCAGCAGGCAACGACGCGCCTTTCCGCAGGACGCCGGTATCGTGTATTTCAATCCGGAGAATACATTAGGCGCTGTCAGGAAATAAAGTGCTTGTGCTCCGCGCATCCACTTAGCGTTCGAGCCGGGTCTGTCGCCGCGACCGAAACCGGCGCGCCATCTGGCCACGGCGCTAGCTACACGGTGCAGACATCGATGCATTCTCCCTCACGGCTCCTTAGCCGAAGGCGGACTATGCCCTTGGTTGGGCGAGGCCGCCCAGCAGCGCAGGCTCTGACGCTGGCCCCTGCCGGGCGTTCTGTGGGCAGGGGGGCAGGCCGATAGCCGCAGCCGGGCTCCGATGGCGCTGCCGGCCGGGCGAGTTGACAAACTCTTTTCCTTTAAACGCGAGTCAGCTGGAGCCGCAAATGGCCGAAGGCTATTTTATAATGGGCCTCTAAGCCGAAGGCCCGCCGCGCCGAAAAGATGCGCACTGGGGATTCACCTTCGGGCAGGGGCGGAGTCTTTCCGTGCGCGCCCCATCGCACGCGCCTCAAGCTTCGCAGAACCCGCCGCAAAATCAGCCAGCAGGCGCTCGAAACCGGATCGCCGGCTCGTGCAAACGCAGGTCGGACGGTCTCGCTCGTCGAGAACACGGTCGGCTCATTCCAACAGCAGAACAGCGGCGACAGCTCGCTGACCGCTTCGGCGTCACGCCGGACGGAGCTCCTACAGGATGTCAGCCATCGAGGTGTCGCGATGACACTCAGCCCCGTTGCATCCGGTGCGTTTGTCGCGAGCTGATACGTGCCCGCTTGGGAGACGCCAACGGTAGCCGCGCGTCCTTCGTGGGCGCTCTCTACAGGGACACGGAGGTGGCCGCAATATTGTCCGCCCGCAACCAGATGAAACGGTGCTCGAGGCTCGCCGTCACTCCCCGCTGCCCTGACGGTCCCACCTCGCACGGTGAGGCCGTACGATGCCCCTCGCCGCCGAGCGCCACGACCCGTTGATCGACGCGCAATCGAGGTTCTTCACGCGCTGTATGCCGAGCAGACGGGCATCTTGGAACTGCGCACAGTGCCGCTGGAGCAGACGACCCGAGCAGCGGCTTATCGCATGGCGCCTCCGGGATCTTTGTGCCGGTCCTGCAGGGCAAGTTCAACGTGCAGCGCATTGACCGCTTCATCAAGGACACGACTGCACGTCGGATGGCCGCCGTATTTCGGCGTGGCTGCTGCACGGCAGCCTCTGGCGAAGGATCGCAAAGGCGACGCGCCCGCACTGCCAGAGCGCTGACCGCACTCTTCGTTGACGCGGACTTCAAGGCATCTTGGCGAAGCGGAGACGCGCAAACGGCTGTCGGACTTCCCGATCCCGGCATCGATCATCGTCAACAGCGGTGGCGGGCTGCATCCGTATTGGCTGCTGCGGACAGCCCCTCGATCTGCAGCGCGACTATCGGGGCGCGCAATCGATCCTGCGGCGATTAGGCGAAAGGCGTCGCCGATATTGTCGACGAGAGCGTCAGCGAGCCCGCACGCATTCTCCGCCCGAATTCCTGGCGGTCTGACTTCGTCAAAAGTATGCGGTCAGCCGCAGCACCGTGGCGTCGTGGAGCATCTATGAGTCAGCGCCACGACGTCAGGAGATCGGCGCGGTCGTGCCGCCTGAGGAGGCCCGCCGCCGCGCAGCCGTTTTCACCTCCCCGAGCAGGTTGTCACGAAGGCGCAAGCGCCACGAGTCGATGCGAAAGATATGCTGCGCAGCCAGAAGCGCGCGGCATTTCCGCTGACGCGGCGGTTGCCGCGCAGCGGCGCCATCGAGAATCAAGCGGAAATGTGATCCGCCACTGTGGAACCTAAGGAACTGGAGTACCGACGGTGGTGGGATGAACCGGATCGACCAGGGCTGGGTGCGCAGGTCCCGCGTCGACCACGCGTTCCACCAGACGGAGCGCCGGTGACGCTACGAGCATTTCGCCGCCCTTCATTGCCGGGCGAGTGTGTCTCGATGCGCGGCGGACCCGTTGGCTGCATAATCGAAGAGGAGTCCGGCTTATGGCACTTCCCGGCGGGCGGACGGCCTAGCACCGGGCATCGTCGTTTGCTGGGCGCCGTCGACGGTGCGCACTGGTATGCTCGCACGCGAGACGGCTATCAGCGCGTTGCTCAGCCCGGAACAAGACGCGCAAAAGAACGATTGGGGTAAGTGGGCACCGAGCGACCGGCCCGCGGAGTCGGACTGGATTCGCACCACCAACCGCGATCTCATCATCATCGACGAAGAAGCCTCTGGCAGCGCGTCGCCGCGCGCCGAGGCGTGGTGAGCCGAAGGCAAGGCAGTGCGGTTCATGACGGTCAGCTGTCCGGCCGTCCGCCGAAGCACGGAACCGTCAACCTGCTCGGCTGGCCTCGCGACCTGTGGCGTCTGTGTGGCGGTCTCGTCGTCGAGACGGGTGGCACAGAAGCGCGGACGCATCCCTGAATACATCTGCCACCGGCCACCGCGACGCAACGGCACCTGCACTGAACGCACTGCGGATGCCGCGTGTCGATATGAACTGAAGAGGTGCTGCAAGGCGGTCGAGCAGCACGCCTTGACGCCTGCAGGCCGTCGAATCGGTCATCCTCTTCTCGGAGCGTGATCGACATCACCTGCACAGGAAGCAGACGCTCGACCGCGAGCGGAAGGACATCGAGAAGCGCATCGCGCGGTTGGTCGCCGCATTGAAAGCGGCACCGATACGCCGACGGCGCTGCTCGCGCGGCTCAAGGAGCTGCGGGAGCGGTCTGAGCGCCATCACGACCGAGATTGCTCAGCATGCCGCCCGGTGCCCCGCACTGGCTCCGGCGGTCATCGAGAACCGGCTGGCGGAGTGGCGACGGTTGCTGCCGCGCCTCGACCACGCAGGGCCGCACGGTCCTGCAGCGTGTGTTGCGCGGCCGGATCTCGGCCTCTTCACGCCACGCGCCGATGGGGCAGGGGTTACGATTTCGGAGGACCGACGCGGTTCGACAAAGCTGTTCTCGGGTATGGTCTGCGCGAAGCCGGCGTGCTGGCCGGAGGCAGGTCAGGACATCCTGCGCGACCGAGGACGCGGGACCGCGCACATCGGCCCCAGGACGTCCCTGATGCCGACTACGGCGCGGTTGCTCGAAGCGGCGAAGCGCTATGCGAAGAGGGTGGTGCGCCCGGAGAGTCGAACCCCGGCCTACAGGTTCGAAGCCTGTCGCTCTATCCAGCTGAGCTACGGGCGCGTTGGTGGCGGACCGGTGCGGCACGTCGCACCGATGGAAGAGGCTATCACAACCCCGCGCGCTCGCTCACGCCGCATCGCGCGATCCCGGCGCGTGCCGGTGCTCCACGCGCGCTCGTTGCAGCGTCTCCGACGGCACCTCGCCGAACAGCGCCTTATGCTCGCCGGCGAAGCGACCGAGCTCGTAGAAGCCGTGCAGCGTCGCGACGTCGGTGACCGTCGACGCCGTCACCGGCGAGCGCAGCGCGCGCGCGCACCTGATGGAGCTGCCACAGCCGCAGGGCACCGTTTCGGGCTCGTCGTGCACACGTCGTAGAAGGCGTTGCGCAGGCTGCGCTCGCTGACGCCGGACACCGACGAGAGCTGCGCGATCGACACCGGCTCGCCGACGTGACAGCGGAAGAACTCCTCGGCGCGGCGCACGATGCGGCTGCGGCACACGGCCGCCTCGATCTGCCGATCCGCCGGCAGCGCGTTGCGCAAGCACGCGTCGAGCGCGGTGCCGATCGAGGCGCGCACCGCGCGCTCGATCGATCGTTCCCGCGGATTCCACTCGGTCGAACACCGCGGCAAGCCGCTGCTGCAGCTCGCGCGCGTCGCGGCCGCGCGGAATCACCGTGCAGTCGGACGTGGCGCCGGTGACGAAGCCGCAGGCGAGGGCGGCCACGGCGCTCGGCTCCGGCACGCTGATAATCGCGAACGCCGTCCCGCCCGGATCGCACGCGTAGCTCTCGGACCGCGCGCGCTAGACGGTACCAGCTCGTTGCCGTTGACCGGACGCGCGTTCCAGCGCGCCGACTCAGGCACCGCGAGCGGCACGACCAGGGCACATCGTCCGGTCGGCACGCGGATGCGGCGCACGACCGCGACGTCTTCGCGCGCGAACTGCAGGACCATCTCCGGGGTGGTCACGATCGTCCAGCGCGCGCTGAACCGCTTGGCCTCGAGCTGCACGTGCTCCGCCTCGAGGCCGTCCGCGATGGCGGCGGCCATCGCGTCGATATCTTCAATGACACGGGTGCAAACGTTTGATGGCGCGGATTTCATCATGATCCGTGCGCATCATGGCTCAGCAGCCGCAGCCAGGCAGAACTGTCAAACCATGCAGTTCGGCTGTGAAAGAAGACGGGATCTGCGCTGTCGAATACGCATATGCTGGGCGCACCCGCTTGCCTCGGCGTGTCGCGACTACCCGCATCGCCATGGGTCTGCTGACGGCCGCCGCCATGTCTGTCACCGGCTTTCTCCCGGGTATCTTCTTCGCGCACCGCCTGCATCCGACGATCGCCGCCGCCGTGCCCGACGCGTACATAGCACGGTCGATGCGCGAAGCCGTTCACCATCGAATTTCGTGTGCGCGGACGGAATGGCGTGTCCCGCAGGATTCTCGACTCCGAGCGGCCGGCGTGAGCCGCCCTCGCGTCCTGCTCGCCGACGACCACACGCTGCTGCTCGAGGCGTTTCAAAGATGCTCGCCGAGGCGTGCGACGTCGTCGGCGCGGTCTCGAACGGCCGCGCGCTCGTCGCCGAAGCGCTCAAGCTTCGTCCCGACGTCGTCGTCCTCGACATCACCATGCCGCTGTTGAACGGCGTCGACGCGGCGCGCCAGCTGAAGCGCGATCTCCCCGACGTCCGCATCGTCTTCCTGACAATGAATGAGGACCCGGAACTGGCGGCCAAGCGTTCCGCGCCGGCGCCTCCGGCTACCTGCTCAAGCGCTCAGCCGGGTCAGGTTGCTGACAGCGATTCGGGAGGTGACCGGCGGCCGGTTCTACATGACGCCGCTGGTCACCGAGGGCGTCCTTGGCTCGATGCTCCAGCCGGCGGACGCCAGCCAGCAACTGACGCCGCGCCAGCGCGAGATCGTCGCAACTCATCGCCGAAGGACACTCGCTGAAGGAAGTCGGCACGATCCTCAATATCTCGCCGCGAACGGTGGCGTTCCACAAGTCGCGCATCATGGATCAGCTGCAGATCGGCTCGACGGCCGAACTGATTCAGCGCTGTCGATCGTCACATCGTCTGACTGTCAATCTGGCGAGTTGTTTTTGATTGTCAGGGCGAGTAGATTTCACCACTCATGTCCCGACCGCGCGTGGTTCTCGCCGACGATCATTCGTCGATGCTCGAGCGCGCCGATCCATCTGTCGCCGAGGAATTCGACGTCGTCAGCGCGGTGAGCGACGGACGGGCGGCGCTCGACGCGGCCGTCATCCTCCAGCCGGACGTCGTCGTCTTCGACATCTCGATGCCGGTGATGAGCGGTCTCGACGCGGCCGCGCGGCTCGCCGAATCCGCGCACCCGCCGCGCGTCGTCTTCCTGACCGTGTGCGACGATCCGGCGTTCATCGCCGCCGCGCGCGACGTCGGCGCGCTCGCCTGCACGTGGTGAAGCGCCACATCGCCACCGACCTCGTGCCGGCGATTCGACTGGCGCTCGAAGGACGCACGCAGTTTCCGCCGGTGCCAGCCGATTTCGATACGACAACCACCCCGCGCTGAGCGCAGCTGATTCGCGAGGCTGGGCGAACACAAAGGACACAAGGGTCACACTGCCGGTCTGACCGTTGTCCCCTTTGTGTCCTTGTCCGCGATTCAGCCTCAGTCGAACTTGAACGTCACGCCCCCGTTGATCGCAAACTGGTTCGAGTAGTCCGGATCGGCCAGCACCCAGCACGGGACCATAATGCGGATCGCACCAGATACCGCCCGCATCCGACTTGATGTAGGTCGGCGTCCAGCGCGCGCTCAGTCGGACGCCGAAATGGGGTGTCGGATAGAGCTTCACGCCGCCGCCCCACGTGAACGAGAACTTGGTGGCGGAGTCGATACCCGTCGCCGACGTCACTTTCGGCAGCGACACCGGATCGCCGGGACTGTAGTGCGTGGCGCCGATTCCGCCGAAGAGAAACGGCCGGACCTTGGCGTCGGACTCGAACCAGTTGTAGACGAAGTTCCCGTGGTAATTGTCGACGCTGACATCCGCCAGCAGCTGTGACGGTGCCGGATTGCTCGCGTCGAACTGGCTGAGCTGACGGTTCCACAGGAATTCGACCTCGGCGTTGGGTGTCACGTAGACACCCGCCAGGAACCCGGAAATTCGCGCCGCTCTTGATGTCGAGATCGTTGTAGACCTGCCCTCCGATGATTCGCGCCGACGGGTCTGGATTCCCTCGCTCGCGGTGTAGCCGGTCTCAAAGGCGATCTCGACACGTGGTGGATCCTGCGCCTGCGCGCGGACCACCCCGACAGCCACGAGCGCCGCCACTGCGACGATCCGGCCCACGAACATCGCGAACTGCTTTTTCCATGTTCTGCTCTCCTCCTTCTCAGCGTGCGCGTGGCATGCCTCGATGCGATCGAATGTAGCGGGCCGGGAAAAGGCGAGCTATGCAGATCCGGCAGTGGTTTCACGCCGCGCCGCGGCGGCGTCGCGGCGCAGGGAATGCGCAACCGATCTGCGTGCCGTGGCGGGAGCGGAACGAACCATAAGGGCGCCGCGCGTTCCGCTGGCGAGAAGCCGATCGGGATCGGCGATCTGCAGATCCAAATCGTCGCCGATCGCGCGACAGGCTGCCGGGTCTATTTCTTCATCGGCTCCATCTTGATGTTGTTCAAGCGGACCGGCTCGGTGCTGTAGTTCTCGAGCTCCAACGTGTTTTTCTTCTTGTCGAACGAGAGCTTGGTCGCCACCGCGTAAGCTCCCTTCGCCCTCGCCGTCCTTGTTCACGACCATCTGGATGAGCGAGAACGGATAGATCGACGGTCCGCGGCTGGTCCCGCGCCTCCCAGAAGCCGATGTAGCGATCGAATCCGAGGACGATCTGTTGCTTGCCTTCGGGCAGCGGGACGTTCCACGCGTAGCGGAGGTCCCATCCGAGCTGCGCCTGGTGCGGATCCGGTCCCGTCCAGCTCGGGAACCGCATGCGCCCTTTCGAGCTCACCTTCTGGACCTCGCTGAGCAGGGCGTCCTGCCCCTTGGCGATCAGCGTTTCGATCAGGCGCTTGCGCTCGGCCGCCGGCGACCACCGTTCGATCCGGATTTCAGCCGTGCCGGATGTGCCCGTGCCGATGTTGCTCATGTTGACGGCGAACGCCGTGATGCGAACCGGAAGCGCGATTCCGGGCAGCGCGGGTGCCTGCGCCTCCGGGCGCGCCGCGATGCCGCCCGCCAGAATGGTCGCTGCAGCGGCAACGGTGACAGTCAGTCTGCCATGGCGTTCGCTCCTGTTTGTTCCGTGAATGTGTCTCTTGCACTCGCTCGCGGCGGCCGCGGCGCTTCGGATCGAGTGTCGATCGTTCGCGCGGACCCGGGTGGTTCTGCCAAGCCACCGCGGATTTTACTCCTGCCACCGTCGCCGGCGAACGTAGGGCAACGCTCAGGATAGTGACTATGCGGAATCGGCAACAAGAGGGTCAGTTGTCGGCTATCGGCTGTCAGCTATCAGCTGAGAGCTGAGAGCCGAGAGCCGCTTATCAAAACGTCCAGCCGACCGACGCCGTGACCGACGCGTCGTTCTTCTTCCTGATCGTTCGGCGGCGCCGAGTCGAAGCTCTCGAGCACGGTCAGGCTGAAGGAGAGTCATGAAACAGCTTGCGGCGGAAGGTGGTGTTCAGCTCGGTGCGCACGCGCGTCTCGCCTCCGAGGTTGTAGAAAACCTGCAGGACGTTCGACAGATCGGTCTCGCGATCGCCAAAGGTGAACCAGTCCCAGTCGAGAATCGCGACGCCCTCCGCACGCTCGTCGGCCGGTTCGCTCGACGAACTGCTCGTGCGTATACGTCACGCCGCCGACGAGCGTGAGCATCGTGCGATTCGACTGGACGAGTAGCGCCCGACCGCTCCGCCGATGATCGATCGGAAGTCGAGGCCGAGCTGCTCGTTCTGGCTCGCCTGGCCGATCGGCGCGACGAACCAGCGCTGGCCGAGGAAGCGCTGGACCTGGACGCCGAGCGTGTTGCGCTGCTGGTGGCTGACCGACGAATCGGTGGTGAGCTGCGAGTTCAGCGACACCCTGCGACAGGTATCTCGCGGTGCGGCGCGAGACCGACAGGTTGAGCGAATACTCGCGTCAGGCTGTCGGTCTGCGCGAAGTTGAAACCGAAATCGATCGAGGCCGTCGAGCGATTTGAAGAAACCCGCCTCGAGCGGCGCGACGCGCACGACGTCGAGCAGATCCACGACCACCGCATCGGTCGCGTTGCGAATCGACAGGCGCGCGGCGGACGGCGCCTCGATCGACCCGACGAGACGGCGTCCGGAGGAGAGCTCCACCTGGTGGTGGCGGGGCTGACCAGGCGGACGACGCGATTCCATTCGATGCTCACCGTCCCCATGCCGTCAACCTTGGCGGTGAGCTTTCCGCGATCGAGGCCACGCACTTCGCACGTGAGGTGATCGCCGTTGGTCAGCTCGAGGTGATCGATCTTGCCGTGGTCGGCTCGCGCGCGTCGGCGGCGGCGCCGGGGCAGGCAGCACACAGGGTGGCGACGACGATCAAGCTTCACCGGAGAGACGCGTAGTGTGGGCGAGCGGCAGCGAGCCGCCCTATGCGGATCCGGCAGCCTGCACCGAGCCGACGATGAGCGGCACACGGACGCCGATCTGCGTCCCCTGACCGAGGCGCGGAATGAATGACGATCTGGCCGCCGATGAAGCTGACGCGCTCGCGCATGCTGACCAGGCCGAGCCCGCCCCGTTCCGGAGTCGCGCGCCATGAAGCCGACGCCCTGATCGGCAATCTGCAGCGTCAGCTCGTCCTGCTCGCGCGCGATCCGCACCAGCGCCCGCGTCGCGCCGCTGTGCCGGGTGACGTTGTGCAGCGCTTCCTGCGCGATCCGGTAGAGACAGAGCGCCACGTCGGCACCGACGCCGATCGGCACGTCGCCGTGCGTGAACTCCACCGCGATCTGGTGCTGGTTCGACGCGTCCCGGCACAGCGCCTCGAGCGACGCGACCAGCCCGATCGCCCCGAGCTTCGCCGGATGCAGCTGGTGCGAGAGGCGGTGGATGTCGCTGGCGATTTCATTGGCGCGGTTCGAAATCTCCGGACGCGGGCCGCTGCCGCTGCTGACGCGCCGTGCTGCGGGCCAGCACGTCGGCGTCGATGCTCCCAACAGGGCCAGCTTCTGGCTCAGATCGTCGTGCAGCTCGCGGGCGACGCGCCGCCGCTTCCGCTTCCTGCGCGGCGATGAGCCGTCCGGCGAGGTCGTGATTGCGGGCGCTGGTGTCCTGAGCTGCCGCTCCCGCTGCCGCAGTTCGGCTTCCGTCCGCTTGCGCGCGGTGATGTCGCGGATCATGCAGAGGATCGAGTCGCGCTCGCACGGCACCAGCCGCATCTCGTAGTACGCAGCTCGCCGTCCAGCGGCAGCGAGTACTCGGCCGACCCTGTCTCCTCCGGAGCGTGTCACGTGATTCAGCTCGCGCATGAACATCGCCGCGAGGATCCGGCGGCATGACGTCGGCAATCCGCTTGCCGAGGAAGATCTCCGGTGGAACGTAGAGCAGACGCGCGGATCGCGGGCGTGATAGTCGCGGTGGACGCCGTCGGTCCCGATCAGGAACATCAAATCGGGAATCGAATCGAGCATCGCGGCGTTTCTCGCCTGGACGTGCTGCAACTCGACTTCCGCCCGGCGCAGCCACGCTGCGCTCCGCCACGCGCGCCGATCAGCAGCGCCTGGCCGGCCATCACCGCCACGGCGCGCGAGGCATAGCGCCCAGGGAGGGACACCCATCGTCTCGTAAGAGTAGCCGTCTTACGCGGCACAGAGTGTCAGACAGACACGGACACCGTCAACAAATGTTGAAAGCGCCAGAAATGTCCGAGGCGTCGGTTACAGTGCCTTTACTTGGCGCGCTCCACCGTCGCGACGACCGACTCGGTGTAGGTGATGTCGATCTTGTCGCCGACGCTGACCCCTTCAAGATAGGACTTTTTCTCCACCTTGCGCGTGACGGTGCGGCCGTCGCTCGTCACCACGGTGATCGATGGCGTGGTCATGCTGATCGCCTTGACCGTGACCGTCGCCACGGACTGTGTCGCGAGTGGCGCCGGGCAGGGGCTGATTCGACGGGACGATGGCCGCCGAGTCGCTCTGCGCCGGTCCCTTCGTGCCCGGCTTCCGGACCTGGAACACGGTCGACGCGTAGTACGTCACGTTGACCTTGTCACCGACCTTCCAGCTCGTTGAAGCGCTGGAAATTCCGGTCCGGCCACCATCGTGTCCTCGGATCCGTCGTCGTTCTTGAACGTGATCCGGCGCCTGGTGGAATCGATCCGCTGAATCGTCGCGGTGGCCTTGATCACCTCGGCCGGCGGCGAGACGGTCTTCTGGGCCCGTGCGGCGGCCGGCATCGCGACGAGCGCGGCGATCAGGAACAACGACTTGGTCATCTTCACTCTGCGTCTCCTTGAACGTCATTTCCGCGGAAAGCGCTTCGACCAGCTCGCGAACCACCTCGCGCAGGCGCTTGTCGCGCTGCTCTGGCGTGCGTTCCGCCTCGATTTCGGTCTGCGCGATGCAGCGCCACACCACCTGGCCGACGGTCGGCGAGACCGCGTCGAGCACGAGCGATCCCTGCTGGATGATGCTGAGCGCCGATGTCTGCGGCGCGAACGGCGGCAGTCCCCAGACGGGGGTCGCCGGCAGGAACTGCCCCATGATCTGCGCGTCGAAGCCGACGGTGACGAGCAGGTAGTAGTGAAAGCGGAGGTCGGGCGCGGCCGCGGGCGCGGCTGGCGTCGAGACCGCGATCGCGCAGCTCGTTCGAGATGGCGTCGACGATCGTCGGCCCGTAGCGCTTCTTGATCGGCGCGGGATCGTCATCGGCGGCGCGGGCCATCTTGACGTCGCCGGCTTCCTCGACGTCCCAGCCCCACGTGCGCACGCTCTTGAAATCGAATTGCTTGTCCTGGTCCGACTTGACGTGCACCTTGGCCGCATGCAGCGCGGCCACGGCGAGGACACCGAGAACGGCACACAAGGATCGGCTGGCGGATGGCTGGCACGACGCGACGATACGTGTCGTCGCGGAAATCGACTATGCGAATTCGGCAGATCGGCGTCGACCCGCCGGGAACGCCGGGACCGCAGCACAACCGTGCGTCCGCGGTGCCGGCGCGCCCGGCGGTTATCCGAGAAACGCCGTTGCGGTCACCGGCAGGAACACGCGGACGGTCGTCGCCGCGTGTTCGTTGGACGTCACTTCGAGGAGTCCGCCGGCGTAGGCTGACGACGTCGTGGAGGATCACCAACGCCAGCATGACCGGTCCTGAGGCGGGCTTTCCGCCGGGCGGCTCGAACAGGCCCGCCTCCTGGCCCGGCTCGCTGCAGCGGGCTGTGTTCTGCACTTCGATGACGACGTGCATTGACCGGCTGCGGGCCGATCGGCGCGGCCCGTCGAGGATGACGCGGTGTTGGTGCTCGAGATCGCGATGACGCTGTTCGCCGGCATCGCGGTGCCGAAGCAGAGCACGAGGATCCGCGAGCGCCTCGCGGAACCCGTTCCGATCGATCAGCACCTCGGTGTGCATCGCCGACGGCGTCAGCGACAGCCAGACTTTGATCGGCCAGCTGCCGACGGACGTCGCGCAGCAGCGCGGTTCACCTCGACGCGTTCCGCGAACACCGGCGCCGTGTGTGCAAAGACGCGGAGCTGGCTGACCAACGCGGTGGCGTCGGTGATCGCTTTCTGGATCGCGCGAACCGCAAACCGCGGCGGCTCGGCGACGCAGTCCTGGAGGACCGCCACGAGCTGCTGGCGGATGCTCCCCAGCCCCTCATCGAAATCGTTCGCCATCGCGAGCGTCAGCCGTCCGAGCGTGATCAGCTTCTGCGCATGCCGCAGCCGCGTCTCGACGTGCTGATAGTCGGTGATGTCGACGGCATGGATCGCCGCGAATGGCCCGGCGTCGCCGTCGACGAAGTGAAACGACGCCCGCACCGTGATCCAATGCCCTTCGGCGTGCCGGATGCGATAGAGGAGGCCCTGCTCCGGCTCGCCGCCGGCGATCACGTGGCTCATCGTCTCGCTGACCCTCGCCAGGTCGTGGGATGGACGACGTCGAAGGCGCTGCGGCCGACGCCCGAGGTCCATCCGACCAGGCGCTGCGCGCGGTCGTTCTCGAAGACGATCCGGCCGTGGACGTCGACGGACGCTCATCGCCTCGGAGGAGTGCGACACGAGGCTGCGGAACGTCTCGAGCGGACGATCGGGAAATACCATGGTCAACGGTCGAGGAGCACCGCTCGTGCCGCGGCACCGGCGTCCCGTCGATCGTCGCAATGCTCTGGCGCGCGGACACTTGCAGCGCGGGGGCGGCGCCGCCGTCGCAAGCGATCGTGCCGAACTGCCGAAGCTTCGGCAGGTGCCCGGCTCGATCACGGACTGCCGGATCTGCATAGAACTTCGCCGATCGAACGCTTATCCTCGCCTTCGAACGCTCCTTCACGAGGACCGCGCATGAACCGTCCCGCGCGAATGATCAGTGCGACCAGGAGCCAGTGATGGATAGCGAACGCATGCCGTATCATCACGGTGATTCAGAAAGCCAACCGATGAATCGCCCACGCATCCTGCTCGCCGACGATCACACGCTGCTGCTCGAGGCCTTTCACAAGCTGCTCGAGGACGACTGCGACGTCGTCGGCAAGGTCGGCGACGGCCGTGCGCTGGTCGAGGCGGCGATGGAGCTGCGGCCTGACGTGGTCGTCGTCGACGTCGCGATGCCGGTGCTCAACGGCGTGGACGCGGCACGCGAGATCAAGCAGCGGCTGCCCGAGACGCGGATCGTCTTCCTCACCATGAACGAGGATCCGGATCTCGCCGCCGAGGCGTTCCGCGCCGGCGCCTCCGGCTACCTGTTGAAGCGATCGGCCGGCTCCGAGCTCCTGACCGCGATTCGCGAGGTCGTGCAGCGGCGCTCGTACGTGACGCCGCTCGTCACCGAGGGCCTGGTCGGATCGATGATGCCCGGCTCGGATCTGCACCGGTCGTCGCAGCATCTCACCGCCCGGCAGCGGGCGGTGATTCAGCTGATCGCCAAGGGGCATTCGATGAAGGAGATCGCCGCGATCCTGAACATCGTGCCGCGCACGGTCGCCTTCCACAAATACAAGATCATGGAAATGCTCAACATCAAGACGACCGCCGAGCTGATCCAGTTTGCGATCAAGAACCGTATCGTCTGACCGGCGACGGCCACCGCCGCCTGAAAACGTGCCGGATGTGCATAGTCAACCGGCCGGCGGCTTTCTATCGTCGGGGGCGACGCTCGCGTCCGATATGCCCAGTCCAGCTCATTTCGACGACGCCGCGGCGCGGTTCGAAGCGCTCCTCCAGATTTCGCCGGAGCTCGCGCATCATCGGTCGATCGCCGAACTGGTGCGCATCCTCGCCGACAAGCTCCACCTCGTCGTCCCGTTCGAGTACTGGCGCTGGTGCTGCACGACGCGGCCAACGCGGCAGATGAAGCTGACGGTCCTCGAACCGGCGGAGATGCCGCGGCCGCATACCGACGTCATGCCGGTGGCCGGCGGGCCCGCCGGACGCGTCTGGGAATCGCAGCAAACGACGGTCATTCCCATCCCGAAGAGGGAAGCTGCCTGAGGCGCTCGAGTACTGCGCGACCTCGGACAGACGGCGACCTGCTGGCTGCCGCTGACCACGCGCACGCGCGCATCGGCGTGCTCACCTTCGGCAGCACGTCTGCCACCGATTATTCGAAGGGCGCGATCGCGTTCATGGAGCAGGTGGCGGCGCACGTCGCGATCGCCGTGGACAACGCGATCAACTTCGACCGCGCGCGGCAGCTTACCGCCGAACTGCGCGCCGAGCGCGACCGGCTGCAGTTGCTGATCGAGATCGGCAGCCTGCTGGTCTCGCATCTCGACGCCGCGGCGCTGCTGAAGGCGATCTCGGAGTCGCTGCGGCCCGTCGTCAGACACAATCAGGTCGGCGTCGCGGTGTATGACGAGAGCGTGCGCGCGCTGCGCGTACCGTTCACCTACGACGAAGCAGGCGGTCTCCAGCCGACCGGACGTCGTCTGGCCGCTGGACCGATCGCCGGCCGGCGTCGCGTTCGTGCAGCGCGCCGCCGCGTGTGTTCGATCGCGGCGAGATCGACGCGTTCCCGCCGGAGGGTATTACGGCGCTGCCGCGCACCGACCCGCAGACGCTGTGCTGCCTGCCGCTCGTCACGCGGCATGGCGCCGTCGGCACGCTCAGCGTCTCGAGCAAGGTCGCGAACGCGTTTTCGAAGAGCGACGTCGATCTGCTCGGCCGCATCGCCAACCCGATCGCCATCGCGCGTCGAGAACGCGCTCGCCTACCGCACCCTCGGCGATCGCAACGATCAGCTCCTCGACGAGAAGCAATACCTCGAAGCGGACCTGGCGCAGGAGTTCGGCGACATCGTCGGCAAGAGCCCGGCGCTGAAGAAGGTGCTGCAGACCGTGAAGACGGTCGCGCCGACGGATGCCACCGTCCTGATTCTCGGCGAGACCGGCACCGGCAAGGAGCTGATCGCCCGTGCCGTCCATCGTTTGAGCCCGCGCAGCTGCGCGCGTTCGTCCGCCTGAGCGCGGCGGCGCTGCCGACCACGCTGCTGGAGAGCGAGCTGTTCGGCTACGAGAAGGGGCGTTCACCGGCGCCGCCGCCGCCAAGGTCGGGCGGCTCGAGCTCGCCGACCACGGCACGCTGTTTCTCGACGAAGTCGGCGACCTGCCGCTCGAAGTCCAGCCGAAGCTGCTGCGCGTCCTGCAGGAGCGCGAGTTCGAGCGCCTCGGCAGCACGCGCACGCGCCACGCCGACGTCCGCATCATCGCCGCGACCAGCCGCGATCTCGATCGCATGGTCGAAGACGACTCGTTCCGCAGCGACCTGTTCTACCGCCTCAACGTCTTCCTGATTCGCATCCCGCCGCTGCGCAGCGCAGAGGACGACATCGCGGCACTGGCGCGCTACTTCACCGAGCGCTTCGCGAAGCGCATGCCGCCGGCCGGTGCCGGCGATTTCGCCGCAGACCGTGCAGATGCTGCAGGACTGGCACTGGCCCGGCAACATCCGCGAGCTCGAGAACGTCATCGAGCGCGCGGTGATCGTGACCTCGGGAGCGACGTTGTTCATGCCCGACCACGATGTGCAGGCGAAGGAGCGCGCGCCGGTCGTCAGCAAATCGGCGACGCTGCGCGACATGGAACGCGAGACGATCGTCCGCGCGCTGCGCGACTCGGGCGGCGTGGTCGGCGGACCGTCAGGCGCGGCGGCGCGGCTCGGGCTGAAACGCACGACGCTCCAGTCGATGATGCAGAAGCTGGGCATCCGCCGGCCCGCCTATTAACGCGCTTTCTTCAGCGTCACCGAAAACCCGGCGAGATCGACGCTCGTCTTCGACCAGGTTGCCCGGACCGGCGAGGACCCACGCTTTCGCGAGGTTCAGGTGCAGGCTGGCGCCGCGCTCGGTTCCCGGGATCCTGAAGTCGAAGAGGCGATACGCGATGCCGTAGTCGGTGGCCGGCCGCCACTGACGCTCGTTGTTGCGGCCGGTCGGCAGGTTGAGCAGAATCGCGCCGGGCGCGACGAACACCGTGCATCCGTCCGGCGACGTCGATGGTCGCGTGCACGCCGAGCACGCCGTAGACGCTGCCGTGCCACGCTGCGTCATCAGGCCACAGCGCGTCGATGTGAATGTGCTCCCACCAGATCGTCGTGGTCGGCGCTTCGTGCTGCCGCTTGCGCGGCGGCATTCTGCTGCCGGACCTGCGCGGCGAGTTCGCCTTCGTTCCACTCGGCCCCACAGGCGGCACGCGTCGGCGACGATCTCGTGGTCCTCGAACACGCCAGCGGCGCATTCGGCGCCGAGCCACGCCGGCGGCTCCGGCCGAACGCGGCGATGGCGCGCGTGAATCCAGCCCGGCTCCCGCTTGCTGCGCCACGTCGCGTCCACTCCTTCCACTTCTCGTAGTCGCCGATCCACTGCCGCATGTCGATCAGGCGCTGCTCCACGACCGCGACGTCAGGAAGCGAGAGTTTCAGATCGCCCGTCCGATGACGCGCGACGGCAGCGCCGGTAGCTCTTGCATCGCGGCGGACGCGGCAGTGGAAACCGGAAAGCCAGACCAGCAGGCGCAGGCGCAAAGAAATAGGGATAGTGATCCCCGGCGGCACGCGTCGCGAAAAGGCACGGCGTATGCCAAATACAGAGATGAAATCGACGTCAGGCGGGATCGGCGATCGTCCGCCGCGTGGACTGCGTGACGGGCCCGGCAGCGCCGCGACCGCGGCGAATTCCAGTATTTTTCGGACACCGGCTCGCGGCGGCCGCACGGGCCAGGCGCCTTCCGAGCCGCGGTTGGCGGCCCTTTAGTGCGACGATGCCGCGATGTGGACCGCGCTGTTTCAGAAGTGGCCACAGGAGCGCAGGCTTCATGGGAAGATTTTTTCTCTCAGTCGTCAGACAAAGTGCCTTCCCTTGCCGCTGCCAGTTCCTTGCGCTGCCGGTCGGTCACCTTTGGATAGCAGAGGTCGAACGAGTCGAGCGTCTCGACCACTGCCGCGGCGACGACGAGGCGCGTGAACCACTTGTTGTCGGCAGGAATCACGTACCACGGCGCCTCTTTCGTGGCCGTGTTCGCGGATCGTGTCTTCGTATGCCTCCATGTAGCGCGTCCAGTGCTTCCGCTCCGGCGGCGTCGTTGATCGAGAACTTCCAGTTCTTCGCCTTGTCGTCGAGCCGCATCAGGAACCGTTTCCGCTGTTCGCCGCGCGACAGATGCAGAAAGAACTTGCAGACCGCGATCCCGTTGCCGGTGAGGTATTCCTCGAAGTTGCGAATCTCCGCGGAAGCGCTGCTTCCAGATGCCGTCGTTGCACCAGCTCGGTCGGCAGACGCTGCCGCGCGAGGAACTCGGGGTGCACGCGCACGACGAGCGTTTCCTCGTAGTAGCTGCGGTTGAAGATGCCGATCCGGCCGCGCTCGGGCAGACATTTCATGCAGCGCCACAGGTAGTCGTGATCGAGCTCTTCCGGAGGACGGCGACTTGAACGAGAACACCTGGCAGCCCTGCGGATTGACGCCCGACATCACGTGCTTGATCGCGCCGTCCTTGCCGGCCGCGTCCATCGCCTGGAAGATCAGCAGCACCGCCCAGCGGTCCTGCGCGTACAGCATGTCCTGCAGCGCGGCGAGCGCCTGCACGCCATGCGCGAGCCCTTTCTTCGCGCGCTGCTTGTCGTCGGGTGCGAAGCGAAGGTGTCGCCCGGATCGACGTCCTTCAACCGGAACTTGTGCCCGTCGGTCACGCGATACCGCCGCGCCAGTTCCCGGGCCTGCTCAATCATCGACTTCGTTTTCACCGCGCCTCTCTCCTTGCGCTCTCAGAGCTGTTCCTTCCCGGCCTGTGCCGCCTGCGCGCGCGAGGCGCCGGTTCAGGCCCAGCGACACGGCGAGCCAGCCGCCGACGAAGACGATGTTGAGCGCCGGCAAACGCGGACGTGCCGAGCGCCGGCGATCGTGGCTGACGTAGACGATTGCCGCCTGCAGCACGTCGCCGGCGCGCTGGCAGAACGAGTCGACCGCCTGCTTCGCCTTGTAGCTCGCTTCGCGGCTCGTCGGCAGCCACAGCGCCTGCTTGCGTGGTGTTGCCGAGCGAGTAGTCGAGGCTGTTGTCGGCGATCTTCAGCAAGCGGATCGCGCTGAACGACGGCGCGACCAGCATCGTCAGGTAGCCGCCGAGCGCGACCGACCGGGTGAATGAACAGCGCCTTGCCGACGCCGATGAACTTGAACACGCGCGACACGACGAACATCTGCAGCAGGAACCCGAGCAGGTTCACGTAGCTGAAGAAGCTGCTGTGCGTGCTGCCGATGAACTGCTGCCGCGCCGCTTCGTTCGCGCGCGCCGGATCCGTAGGTCGCCTCCGCCGTCGCGACGACGTAGCGGCCGAACAGATACTCGCCCGACGTGTTCACCACGTTCAGGAGGACGACGAGCGCGGCGATGAGCGCGAGGTAGCGGTCGGACGCAATCATGCCGAAGCCGTTCGGACCGCCTTCGAGCTTCTCGTCGGGAGCGCTGCGCCTGCCGCCGGCGCTCGCGCCGCGTCGTCGCAATCGACGACGCGGGCCAGGACGATGCAGATGCCGAGGAGGATGGCGCCGCCGACCAGCAGCCGCGACGCGCCGGCGTTCACCAGCGCACCTGCGCGCAGCGATCCCAGCCATGCGCCGAGGCTGCTGCCGACACCGATGAGCGGAAACAGTCGCTTGCCCTGTTCCGCCGTGTAGAGGTCGTTGGCGAACGCCCAGAACTGCGCGATCACCATCACGTTGAAGATGCCGACCCACAGGAAATAGACGATGCCGATGTGCAGGCCGCTCGTCAGCGCGAGCATGAACAGGCCGAGATTGCGCGACGAAGAACAGCGTCACCCATTGAATGAGCTGGACGCGGTTCACCCGTCGACGCGAGCGCTGCCGTAGGCACGGGACGAGGCCCGATGAGCAGCAGCGCCTGCCCCGCCGACGAGTAGCTCTTCACCTCCGCGCCGCCCTCCGCGAGGATGAATACTTCACGAGCGGTCTTGAGCAGATAGTAGGCGTAGAGAATCAGGAACATCGTCAGCGCCATCAGCAGCGCGCTGAGCGCCTTCGCCGCGCCGCACGTCGGCGACCGGTGACAGCAGACGTTCAGAGCCATCCCCGGTCGATGGCGTCGGAACCGTCGGGCAGGGCTCCGACACCGGCTGTCGTCAAGGCCGTCTCCTCTTCTGCTGGTTACGCGGCCGCGGCGGACGCCGTGCCGATCGGGCAGCAGTCTACACACAATGACCGAGGCGCTCGGCGTGGTCTATGCGGATCCGGCCGTGCGTCAGGGCAGGAGGACGCGCGCCTCGCCCTGTTTCGCGATCAGCTGCTGGAAATTTCTGGACGATCCGATCGCGGCGGCGCGGCGGCGACTCGATCGTGCCCGGCTCCATGAGGTCGCCGATCTCGCGCTCCAGCGTGGCGCGGTCGAGCGCCTGTAGGCGCTCGAACAGCGGCTCCGATCGATCCGCGTCAGCTCGAACGGCATCGTGTCGCCTGACGAAGCAGCGCGAATGATCGACCTTGATGATCCGCCACGCCGGATCGATGAGCAGGTTGCCGGCGTTCTCGTCGATGTTCGCCACCAGATTGTCGAAGACGCGCTGGCGGAAGACGTCGCGGTTCCACGCGGCCGGGTCGGGCGAGTGCAGCTTCCGCTGCTGCACGTGCCCGATGGTGCGCGTGTTCTCCACTCACAACTGGACCGACATGACCTCGCCGTCGACGATCCGCGCCACGGTCGGCGGCACCATCTCGAGCGCGAGCAGTTTGTCGAGCTTGTAGGCGGCGATTTCCGATTTGTAGCTCTCGAAGAAACCGCGCAGGCGCCGCGGCGGCAGGTTCTTGACCGTCGCGCCCGCCGCCAGTCCGCCGGGCGCGAAGAATCCGTGCCGCGGCCGCGTCACGCCGACCTCGGTCTCCTCGGAACCGCTCGAAGGTCGCCTCGCGAGAAAGTCCTCGAACTCGGCGTAGCGGCCGATCCAGATCTTCGAGTTGGCGGAAGGCGCGGCCGCGCGCGGTACGGCCGGCGCCTGCGTCGAGGACGAACAGGAGGGAGAGCGCGACCGGCAGAATGCTCCCCCATGATCGATGCCGCTCTTTCCGAGTGGGACGTCACTTCGTTTCGAGCCTCGACTTGGTCGCCTCGAGGACCGCGGCCACGCCCTTCTCCGCTTCGCCGCGGACCTTGCCGCGGATGACGCGGCCGACGGACCCGCTCAATCCATCCGACCGGCTGCGGTTGACGCTGACGAACCAAAGCCCGGACCTCGCGACGGATCGGGCAGCAGCACGCGCAGTTCGAGCGCGGTCCAGAAGTAGTGGCTCGCATACAACATCTTCGACGCGATCACGGTGCCTCTCGGCGCCTCGGCGATGACCAGGTGGTTGATGCAGATCGTCGGTTTCAGGCCGAACTGCGCTTCCTGCCAGTAGACGAACGACTCGCTGCCGGGCAGCGTGAACGCCGAGACTTCGAGCGGGTATCGCTTGATGTCGGGGAGGAATTCGGCGATCGACGGCTCGTCGATCATCGGGAGCGAATTCCTTCGCCACGAAGCGATCGGCCGATCGCGCGTCGCGATAGACGGCCAGTTCCTCGTTTCCGCCTTTGAGGTAGCTGGTCACGTGCTCGAGCGCCAAGGCCCGGACCGCTGTTCGAAACCGGCTGCGCGCGTCCGGCCGGGTCCAGTCGATCTCGCGGCGGACGCGCTCGATCGCCGTTTGACCGAGTTTCAGTTGGCGGCTTCCAACCTTGCACAATCGCAGATCGGCCACGTCGTCGTCCGGGATGGTGAGACGCGCGAAGTCCGCGAGGCTGGGCGGCGAGCTGAGTTTCTTGGTGATGCGGAATCCGCCGCCGGACTCGAAACGCTCGATGTCGCCTGACCGCGGCGACATCACGCCGCCAGCGGCGCATTCACCCACACCGCGCCGAACACGGCGACTTCCTTCGACGGATCCGAGTCGAGCAGCCTGGTCACCGGCTTCCCGGCGGCGAGCTGCGCCTGTTCGGCCGGCGTCGGCTTCACGTAAGCTCGTCACGTAGGCGTCGAGTTGCCCGGGCAGCGTCGGTGCCGCCGCGCCGGTTCGCGCGAGCGCGGCCGCGCCCAGCCGATCGCGAGTGCGCACAACGCGACAGTGACCGTTTTCATCGTTCTATCCGTGCGCCAGCCTGTCAGGCGACCATCTTCGGTCGTCAGCCGGCTCTCTGTCACTCGAGCCGGCTCTTCTCCTCGCCGGCCGGCTCTTCTTCACTCGTAGGCCGGCCCTTTCAGGAGCCGGCGACCCGTCATCGTAGCGCGGCCCGTTTACGGCCTCCGGATCCTCACTAAGGCGTCAGCGACGACAGCTGCCACGACACCGCGATCGTGGTTGAAGTCGCCGCCGATTCTCGTCGTCGCGCCGGTGCTGAACGCGACCTTGGCCGATTGCCGCGCGTTGATCGGTACGGAGAGCGTCGCACCGAGTCGCGAGTTGCGTTGCAGATCCCCTTTGTCGACGCCGTCGACGGTCGTCGCGCCGCCCGAGTGCCACGTGCCGTCGAGGTGCGAACCAGAGGCGCGGCCGAATCGTGTAGCTCGCATGTCCCTGCAATGCGGTGATCGGATCCTGGGTGCGAATCGACGACCCGGTGTAGAACGTGTCGTTGGTGGTGAACAGCCAGACGCCGGCGTAGCCTTCGATCCGTCCAGCGCCGAATCGCGCGCGAGATGCCGAACTCCGGCTTGAACGACCAGCGGTTCGAGCCGATGTTCACCAGCTTCGTGCGATCAGTGCTGCAGCCCGAGCGGCGGCACCGACCGACACGCTCACGCCGGCGATCGTCAGTGCGGCGAACGGTGGCGAACTCTTTCGGTGTGAGGGCGCGCCCGCCGACGAGATTCACCGATAGCTCGAAGCGCGGGATCGGCGAGGCCGGATCGCGTCGCCGAGGCGGCAGAAGCTCGCCGATGCGCCCGGTCGCCTTGGCGCGCGCCCACGGGAAGGCGGCGAGGAGGAGCGCCGATCGCCCGAACAGCGCGAAGGTGGTGCCGGCACCGACGAACGCCGATCCGACCCTGGCGTCCGACGCTCGTCGACCGGCAGGGACGGATCGACGACAACCGCCTGCCGCTCGACCGGCCCAGGCCGGCGACGAGAAAGTGGACCGATGGGTGAGGCGGTGTAAGGCGCGCGGCTTCCGGATCCACTGCGCGCGGAGTGGCGCAGCGACCAGCAGCAACAGGAACGCGGCCAGACCCGTTCGTGCGGACCCACGCGTGCAGCACGTCATCAACGCTCCTCGGCGGCCGGAAAATAACGGAGTCTCGGCGCCGCGTCTATGCAGTTCCGGCGCGCGCCAGGGGCGACCCTTTCGCGCCGATCGATTCTCGACCGTTCGGCGTCGCCGTCGTAGAAAAATGTATGGGTCGGCGAGACCGCCTGTCGGCGTCGACATGCACGCGGCCACACGGCGATCGATCGGGCGCCGTGCGGGATTTCCGGCGGCCGCGCGGACCGCCGGCCGCGCGAGTGAGTGTGTTAAGATCGCGTGTTGTCTCGGCGCTGATCTCACCGCACCGATCGTCGCCGTCACGCCTCGGGCCGGTAGCTCAATTGGCAGAGCAGCAGACTCTTAATCTGCGGGTTGTGGGTTCGATTCCCACCCGGCTCACCAGAAACTCTTGGGATTTTGCGGGAGTTGTTGTCTGGTCCGGGCGTTCCCGAACGATTTGACACGCTGACCAAAGATTCCGCTTCGCATCGGACGCTCATTCGGTGGAGTCTTCGTTAGGAATTCGTCGAACGTCTTGCACTTCAACTTGGTTCACAAGGTGCATCAACGTGAGCGCGAAATCTGGCATCGCGCGATCGAGATGGAGCGACACGCCGATTCGACGGTAGGCTTCGGGAACGAATCTTCCGATGACGTCCCGAGAGACGATTTCGATCGATCGGAGCCCCTTAGCAGACACACCTCCCGTTCCCGCCGCCGCTGTGAATGTACCAGTTGAACCACGTCACAAATCGGCAATGGGCCTCCTCGTAAGCAAGCCGCACATCCTCGAACAATCCGCGAAATTCAGACCGCTCCAGTGATCCGGGTAGATCGGCTTTTGGTTCTTGTCGGTGCCCCAAAACCTGCTGCGCCTGCACCGCGATGGAAATCTCCAGCTCTGGCGTCTTCAAGAATTCACGCGATTCCGCCGTTCGGTGAGGTAGATCAGGGTGTGCATCGTAGAAGTTGGCCATTTTTCTGGCGGATCGAAAACGGGCCAAACGCGTGAATTCGTGGAACTTCTCAACAGGCTGCGGGATGACCTCGGACGTGAGCAAGTGCACGTCGACACACAGTTCGAAAGTCGAACGAGCACACGATGCGAGCGATTGAAACTGATACGGCTGCGTGAGGTCGGCGGCGACGCGTATAGGCGGAAAGCCGCAGACAGGTCATCGACAATGCGAGCTCCGCATCGGTGTACGGTCCGATCAACCCGCGAATGACTCCCCTCCATTACTTGGCGGCCAAATCCAGCGATGGCAACGGTGCCCTTGCGTATCGCGGCAAAGAGGGCCTCATCGTCCTGATTCGGTTTTCCAGGCTCTGAGGTGTCGATCACATGCCTCCTAGAATCGCGTTGATTTTGGCCGCTGCGTCCGTCTGCAACGACCGCAGCACGTGACTATAGGTGTTTAGGGTCATCGCCGTTGCATGTTCCGGTTGCGTGAAGATCGTGCGGACGACCCCATGGACGATGCCGGCGCGTATGCGGCGTACTGGCGCTGCAACAGACACCGGAATGCCGCATCTCACGAGGTCGAGGAAACGACCTTGCCGTTTCGAGAACCCAAACGGCGCGAGCTCCACTGCCTGTTCTTCAGCACTCAGACGCAACAGCTCCTCGGCGAGACCGCTGCCGCGCCCGCCTCGTGAAGCCACCGCTGGTACTCGCGCTTCAGTTCGCAATCCAGGACGACGCGATCGATCTTCGCGCCTCGTGCGTCCAGCCGCCTCGGCGACGCCGAGGTACGCCTCGAATACCCGTGAGTCGTGTTCGAGCTCGCGCTCGCGTTTGAGGCCGGCGTAAACTTCTGGCGGCCGTCGCCGGCACGGTGACGGTGCTGCTCGAGCAAGTCACGTCCGCGATCGGTCAGGACCACGGCAACGTCGCGCCGACCGTCCAGCGAACCGTATCCGATGAGTCCCTGCTCGCGCAGATGTCGCAGGTCGCCGCGACGCGGATCGGCTGGCCGGTCCGCGTGGTCTGGCGGTCACGCGCCGGCACGACACGAAACGCGCCGACGGTGGAAAGCGTGCGTGTCTCCGAACCGCGCAGCCTGTAATCGCGGTTCCGCGCGTCGTAGACAGTCTCGCGCTCGCGACCGCGAGGCAGATCGAGGTCTCCGCATGAACACGTCACGGGATCGCGACCATCCGAGTCTCGCTCGCGCCGGCCGCAGTTCGTCGTCGCGTTCGCGCGGTTCCGAATCCGCCTTCCTCGTCTGCGAACTCGGCCACGTCCGAGCCCGAGCGCGGAGTCGTCATCGTTTCGATCGCGCTTGTTGCGATCGCGAATATCGTCGCCACGATCGCGCGGGTCGTCTCCCATCGCGGATCGAACATGGAACCTCCTCAGACGTAACGGCGATACGCACGACGACGCGACCCTCGATACTCGCCGGCTGTTACGATGCTGATGTGCATGGGGTTTCACGACGACACGGCTGCGTTGAAGATCGCCCGCCCTACCACGAGGGCCCGGCGAACAATGAGGCCGTAGTGGATGCGACGACCGTACACTGATCATGCGGGTACACGATGTCGATCAAATCCGCAGTCGTTCATAGCGATCCAGAGATTCTCGGCGGAACACCGGTTTTCGTGGGCACGAGATGCCGGTCAAAAACTTGTTCGACTACCTCGAGGGCGGAGATTCGCTGGATGAATTCCTCAACGATTTTCCGTCTGTAACCCGCGAGGCACGCCGTCGCTGCGCTTGAACTGGCCAGAGAAATGACCGAGGCGCATGCGACTGCTACTCGATAACTGTGTTCCTCGACTGTTCGATTCCCACCCGGCTCAACTTCCCTCACTCTCGTTCAGGTCATTGATCGGCGTGGTCTCAAGCACTCAGGCTTCTTGACATCTTTGACGTACACTACTTTACGATGCAAAGCCTGCAGACCGATGACCATGTCACAGGACGTTCGCTTTGCCGTCCGTCTGCTCACGAAACAGCGTGGCTTCACGTTCGCCGCCACGCTCGCACTCGCGCTCGGCATCGGGATGAACGCGACGGTCTTCACGCTGGTCAATTCGTTTCTGTTCGGCAGCCTCCCGTATCAGGATTCCGATCGCTTGCGCGCGTCGGCGAACGCGACACGACGACCGGGCGACCGTTCACGGTGTGTCGTGGCCGGACTTTCAGGACTGGCGCGCCGCGCAGACCAGCTTCGTCGGCCTCGGCGCCTGGTCGGCCGCCACGATGACCAGTCAGCGGCGACTCGCGGCCGGCGGGCGCTACAGCGGTGCGTTAGCTCTCCGCGAACGCCTTCAGGCTGTTTGGTGAACGGCCGATCGCCGGCCGCGATTTTCTGGCCGACGACGACCGGCCTGGGGCCGATCCGGTGGTCATGCTCGGCGAACGGATCTGGAAGAGCCGCTACGCCGCCGACCGTCGATCGTCGGCCGAGTGATCCGCATCAACGATGATCCGACAACGGTCGTCGGCGTCATGCCCGCCACCATGGATTTTCCGGACGCCGACTTCTGGTTGCCGCTGTCACGCTTGCCGGGGCTCGCGGCGAGGAAGCGCGACGAGCGGTTCGGCATCCAGGGGTTCGGGCCGCCTCGCGCCTGGCGTGTCGCGCCAGCAGGCGCCAACGCGAGCTCGCGACGATCGCCGCGCGCCTGGAGCGCGCGTTTCCGGCCGCCAACACGGCCATCGGCGCCGCCGGTCATGACGTTTCAGGAGCGCCTCTATGGCGGTCCGATCCGGTTGGTGCTGCTCGCGGCGATGGGCGCCGTCGGCTTCGTGCTCCCTCATTGCATGCGTCAACGTCGCCAACCCTCCTGCTGATGCGATCGGCGTACGCGCGCGCAGGAAATCGCCGATCCGCAGTCGATTGGCGCGAGCCGCCGGGCACATCATCCGCCAGCTGCTCGTCGAAAGCGGGCTGCTCGCGGCGCTCGGCGGCGGACTCGGCCTCGCTGCTGACGTTCTGCGGCGACGCGCTGGTTCGATGTCGCGACGCAAGGCTCCCGGCCGGCCGTCCTACCTGCACTTCACCTTGGACGCGACCGTGCTCGCGTTCTTCGCGGCGATCCTGCCTCACGACCGCTCTCCTCTTCGGGCTCGCGCCGGCGCTGCAGACGTCGAAGATCGACATCAACGAGGTCATCAGAGGGGCGGCCGCGGCGGCATTTCGGCGGCCGGCGCGCGCGCGCGATGGACGAACGCGCTCGTCGTCGGCGAGCTCGCGGTGACACTCGTGCTCTGGCAGGCGCGGCTTCATGATCCGCAGCTTCCTCGCGCTCTACCGGCTGGACGTCGGCCTGAGACCGCACATGTACTGACGATGAATCTGTCGCTGCCGGACGCGAATGCACCCGACCGACGAGCGTCGCGCATCGTTCTATCAGCGTCTCGACGAACGGCTCGGCGCGATCGGTGACATTCGCTGGCGGCGCGATCGCGAGCAGCATCCCGTTCGGAGGCGGGTCCCGCGGTGCGGTTGACGATCGATGGCCGCCAGGAGCCAGGCACCTCTCTGTCAGCGTCTCGTGAGCGCGTGTCGCCGTCGGATCGCGATGCATTTCGACACGCTCGGGTTGACGCTCGCGCGCGGCCGTGGCGTTTGCCGATGCCGACGGCAGCACCGGCCACGAGGTCGCTGTCGTCAATCAACGGTTGGCGTCGATGTAAGCTTCCCAACGACGAAGATCCGGTCGGCCGCCGCATCGGTTGACGCCCGATTCGCCGTCAGGGACGAATTCGCCGTGGATCACGATCGTCGGTGTCTCGCCGGACGATCCGGCAACGCCATCTGCGCGAGGCGGATCCCGATCCGGTCGTCTACGTGCCCTATCGTTTCGCGCCCGCGCCGTCCATGGCGGTCGTGGTGCGCGCGCCGGCGAGCCGTCCGCGATGACGCGCACGCTGCAAGAGGCAGTGCGCGTCCTCGATCCGGACCTGCCGCTCTTCGGTATCGCGACGCTGGATCAGACCATCGCGCAGAGACGCTGGTTCGACCGCGTGTTCGGAACGTGTTCGCCGCCTTCGCGGCCGTCGCACTGATGCTCTCGGCGGTGGGGCTGTACGCGATGACCGCCTACGCCGTCACACAACGCGAGCACGAGATCGGCGTACGGATCAGCGCTCGGCGCCACGGCCCCGCCAGGTGCAGTGGCTGTTCGTCGGCCAGTCGCTCAGGCAGCTGGCACTCGGCCTCACGCTCGGACTGGCCGGGGCGTTGGGCGCCGGCCGGTTGCTGCGTAAGCCTGCTGGCGCCGGGCGACGCGAACGATGCGGTCACGCTGGCGGCGATCGCGGCGGTGTTCGTCACGGTTACCCTGGCCGCGTGCTATTGGCCGCGCCGGGCCACTGCGGTCGATCCGACCAGCACGCTGCATTGCGAATGAGTGGCTGGAGCTCGCGGCAGCGACGCTCGTCCTAACCCTAGGCTGAGACCGCGTCATCTGCCGCCACGCGCTCGCTCCCGGCGTATTTGCCGTCCATCGCCGCTCATCCACCAGGACGCCTGATCGTACCGTGGCGATTTTTTGTTGCTCGACGCGCTGCCTTTCACAGGCGTTCGGATTTTTTTGTCCCGACGACGCCGTTGGCATGCTCAACGGTACTTAGAACGCGTCTCACAAACCCGGACAGGCGCGAAACCACGAAACTGCGACACCACGAAAGAGAAGATCATTTGGAGATGACCTCTAGCATGCACGTTCTCCGTGGATCGCCCGTCGGCGGCCACGACGCGGGCCTCAACAGCCCGCCCTACGACCTCGCGCGACGCCGTTGTCGAGACGACCACGCGACGGTCTCGCACGATGGCAGCCAGTGCGGCGTTGGTCGATGCGACCGTCGTGACCACTGCACTCGCCGCGTCTGGCTCGTCGTCGACGACCAAACAAGGACCGCTGGCGCAATCTGTGCTTCGCCCGTCGGCATTTGCCGATGAGCGACGCGTCGATGAGCTCGTACCGCAGTGAAGCATGATGCATTCGACAGATGACGGACTGCGAGCCCGCATCATGGCCCCCGACTCACGTCCCATCGTGCGCCCACCCTGCCCGGAATGCGGGACGGCTCGCACCATTCAGACAGCGGCGGACATCTTCAAAGACACGTTCTATTGCCCACACTGCGGCCGTCGTTGGACTGTGGTAATCCCTCCGGCGCGCCCATCACCGGGACCGCAACGACGCTGATCGCGGCGTCAATCAGACGCTGGGACTCCGCGTCGTGTCCTGAGTCGGCGGCCGTCCTAAACGCATGGTGACAGCGCGTCGGTTCGGCTGAGGTGTGCGTCGTTTCGCGCCGGAATCGCGCCGGCGCCGGAAGGGCACAGTCGTTGCTCATGGACACGTGAGCACGCCTGATTCGGCAACACCCTTCACAACCCACGTTGAGGTTTTCATGTATCACCACGTCAAGAAACTGATATCACCGTCCGCGTCGATGCGCCCGACCCGAGATTCGGCAACATGCTCCTCGAACAATTCGGCGGCGCGAACGGCGAGCTCGCCGCCGCGATGCAGTACTCGATTCAAGGACTCAACTGCGACGATCTGGAACGCAAGGATCTGCTGATGGATATCGGCACCGAAGAGCTCAGCCACCTCGAGATCGTCGGCGCCCTGGCGAGGCTGCACCTGAAGCCGATGAAGTTCAATCGCGAACAGGCGGAGGCCGATCCGTTGATGGCCATCGCCGGCGGCGGCGGCGTGGGCCTCCACAATTCCATGGGCAACGCGTGGACCGCCGACTACCTGAAAATCACCGGCGAACTCGACGTCGATCTGCGAAGCAACATCGCCGCGGAAGCTCGGGCGAAGATCGTCTACGAACGCCTGATCAACTTCACCGATGACGCCGGAACCAAGGATGCCCTGCAGTTCCTGATGACGCGTGAAATCACGCACATGAAGGCGTTCACCGCCGCGCTCGACAGTCTCGGCAAGCCGCGATTCTCGATCGGCCAGATCCCGCCGACGCCGATTCTGGTCGATCAATTCTTCAACGACTCGACCGGTGAAGGTGACGACGGTGAGTTCGACGCCAGGGGGCCGTGGAACCAGGGAAGGAGTGGACGTTCGTCGAGGCGCCGGCGTTCCGGCAGACGGCCGACGCGCCATCCGAGACCGAGCCGATCGACGATCGCAGCACCAGCACCGCGGCGGCGCCGGCGATGATCGAGGACCTGCTCGTCGAGGAACTCCGCGATCTGCTCCACGCCGAAGGACAACTCGTCAAGGCGCTGCCGAAGATGGCCAAGGCGGTCAACTCCGACCTGTTGCGGCTGGCGTTCGAGACGCATTTCGAAGAAACACGGGAGCACGTCAACCGGCTGAAACAGGTGTTCGAGCTGCTGGGCGCCGTTGCCAAACCGAAGCCGTGCAAGGGCATGGAAGGACTGCTCGACGAAGGCAACGAGGCGATCGAAGAAGGCGAGGAGAAAGACGACGTTGCCGCCGATCTCGCCGTCATCGCCGCAGCGCAAAAAGTGGAGCACTACGAGATCTCGGGCTACGGGACGCGCGCGCGCTGGCCGGACAGGCCGGACGGCCCGATGTCGCACAACTTCTGGCGAAGTCGCTCGCGGAGGAAGAGAACGCCGACAATCTCTTGACGCAGATTGCCCGTGAGCTGATGGGACAGGTGCGCACCGGCACGACGAAGGCGCCGAAGCTGGTCGGGGCGCGCGACGAGAAGTAATCAGATGGCGGAGTGGGGCGGCCTCGCGCCAGGCCGTCTCATTCCACATCATACGAGAACGTTCGCCGGTGGCGATCGCCACATGGCGCCCGGCTATCCGCGTCTGCATCGATTCAGTGCCGGCTGCTCCCGTTCCCTGCCGGCAATCAATTCCTTCAGCGCCTTCAACGCGATCCCCTCGGGATCCGATCGAGACGCGCGACAGCCCATCCACAGAGGACACCGAGCGATGCCGCAGCACAGATTTGGGAGTGAAGACGCGACGACGATTGCTCCGTCGGCGGCGGCGAGAGGCAGCATCCTCGTGGTCGATCCGGACGAGGACACGCGGTCGTTGCACGGTGAATGGTTCCGGACGTCCGGCTGCGACGTGGTCGAAGCGGCCGATGGCCGCGAGGCGCTGGCCGAGGCGCTCGCGCGTCCACCCGCCCTCGTGATCACCGAAACCAGACTGCCGTTCATCGACGGCCACGCGCTCTGTGAAATCCTGCGCGTCGATGGCCTGACGAGCGGCGTGCCGATTCTCGTGGTCACCAGCGATGCGCGCGCGGCTGAGTTGACGCGCGTCAGGACCGCCGGAGCGACCGCCGTGCTCATCAAGCCGGTCACGCCCGAACAGATGCTGGCGGAGACACGACGATTGCTGATCGACGGATCCGCCAGCCACGAGCGCGTGACCGTCACGGAATCCGAAACGGCGGCCGCGCCGCCGCGGAGTCGCGGCCGGCGTCTCCTCGAAGTCGTTCGCTCGCGTTTCCACCGTGCGGCCGCCACTCGAGCCGCCGGCGGCGCTCTGTCCGCTCTGCGATCGACGCCTCACCTACAAGCACAGTCACATCGGCGGCGTGAGCGAACAGCATCGCGAGCAATGGGACTGGCATGCGTGCCCGTCGTGCGGCACGTTCGAGTATCGGCATCGGACCAGGCGCCTTCGTCACGTGAGCGAGGGCGTCGCCCGCCGCTGAACGGGATCGAACGAGATGCGGTCGAGTCCGGATCAGGTTCCGATCGGTCATTCACCATCGACGCGAATCTGACGCCGTCTTGATCGACGATCGCTGTTTTTGCCTGCATCCGCGTCTGCACATGGGCGGTGCCTCGCTTGCATCACATCGACGCGAGGAGACTTCGAATGAAAACGTATAAATGGACAACGATCGCCATTGCGATCGCGGCGAGCGGCGTCGTCAGTGCGGCGGCGCACAGCGGCGCACAGGAACGGCCGAGCGGAACATCAGACGAGATCACGGTCACCGGCTGCGTGCGGGATGCGGCCGGAATGAGCGGCGCGACGAGCAGCACAACGACCGCCACGACGTCGACGACGGGATCGCCGGCGTCGACAACGGGCGAGTCCTACGTGCTGGCCAATGCCACGCCGGGATCCAGCGACGCGGCGGCACGATCGGAGACAGCGACGACCACGACAGGGACGACAGGGAACGGACAAGGGTCGAGCGCGGCGGCGATTGGCACGACCTACGCGTTGGAAGGACACGAATCCGACCTGAAGAAACACGTCGGTCATCGTATCGAGGTCACAGGGACGACCTCCGCGAAGAGCGACAAGGATGCGACGACATCTACAAGCACGACGACCTCCGCCGGCACGACAACCGGCAAGGGTGATGGAGCCGCCGTCGGCACGCGCCTGCACGTCAGCTCAATTCGCATGATTTCGGCTGACTGCAGCCGTTCCGGCCAGTGACTGAAACGCCAAGGAGTCAAGGTTACGCACCCACATCGCCGGGGATGGATTCTCTCGAGATGCCGTGGTGATCGGCGCGCTCTCAGCCTCACTCGTCGCACAAACACCCCGCCGACAACACGAAAGTCAACACCCGCGATCGCGCCAAGGGGGCGGCGACCGCCGATCAGCAGAAGGAGAACGACGCCGATCGCGACGTCACGCAGAAGATCCGGCAGGCGCTGATGCAGGACAAGTCGCTGTCGAGCTACGCGCACAACGTCAAGGTGATCACGCAGGGCGGTCAGTGGTGACGCTGAAGGGACCCGTGCGCTCGGATCAAGAGAAGCAGACGGTGGAAGCCAAAGCCGTGGCCGTGGCGGGTGCCGGGCACCGTCACGAACCAGATGAGCGTCGCGCCGGCACAACCCGCGAAGAAATGAAGTAGGAGCGCCAAACATATGGCTGGAAAGAACACTGCGGTTTTTGGAATCTATTCGAGCGTTGAACAGGCGGAGCGAGCCGTCGACGCGCTCATTCGCGACGGATTCTCCGACGTTGATGTCTCCGTGTTGCTGCCGGATCACCAGGGTTCGAGGGACTTTGCGCACGAGAAGCACACCAAAGCGCCGGAAGGGACGACGACGGGCGTCGCGGCCGGCGGGACGATCGGCGGGACACTGGGTCTGCTGGCGGGCATCGGCGCGCTGGCGATCCGGGCCTGGGGCCGTTCATTGCCGCCGGTCCCATCATCGGCGCGCTGGCCGGCCTCGGCGCCGGCGGAGCGGTGGGCGGCCTGGTCGGAGCCCTCGTCGGGATGGGGTTCCCGGATACGAAGCCAAACGCTACGAAGGACGTGTCAAGAACGGCGGCGTGCTCCTGTCCGTGCACTGCGACACGCCGGATGAGATCAAAAGCGCAAAGGAAGTCCTGAAGCGAACGGCTGCCGAGGACATCGCGTCGTCAGGCGAAGAGAGCGCTGGCGCGGCCTCGGCCGCTCTCGCGCATAGAGAATGTAGGCCAGGCAGAGAAAGTCACACCGGAGCGAGCCGTCTGCTCGCTCCGTTCTCTTCCCACCAAATACCAGCGCTGTTCAAAACAGGACAGCGCCAACACACCCGGACGCTTGACGCTTCAATCGCAGCATCAGCGCGAGCCGACCGACTCTTCGCTCGGGTGTCGGCCATTGGATCCACATAGACGAGGCGTCGAAGTGAGCGATGAATTAACGCAACAACCAACCAGCACGCTTCGTTTCAGGCGCGAGGTCACGGATCGTTTCGGCGTCCTCCCTAATTTCTTCTGTTCCGCTGATGCGGCACCGGGGCTGGTCGAGGAACTCTGGAAGTTTGCGAAGTCGGCCTACCTGGACAGCCCGCTGCCTTCGTTGTTCAAGGAGCGGCTGCTTCGTCCATCTCTCGCGATTCTGCGAGATCCGCTACTGCATCGTCCGGCACGTCGGCTTTCTCATCGGCCAGGGCCGGCCGGCCGGAGACGCCGAGGCGATACCCGAGACGATCGAGCAGGTGATCGAGCTGTTGCGGCGGCCCATTCCCGAGGGCCCGGCGCTCACGAATGTCCTCGAGCGCCTCGAGCGTGTGTCCCTTGGCGGTCGGTTGCCGGAGCCTCGCACGTGAGTGCGAGGCCGATCTCTTCGACGCGCTGACGATCATGTTCTTGTCGCCGCGCGACGCCGCCCGCGCACGCGCGGCGGTTCGTGCGCGCTGTTGGCGACGGCACGTTTGAACTGCTCGTGGCGTATCTCGCCTTCATTCGTGCATGGCTCATTACTGGACCGAGATGCATCCCGACCTGACCTATGAACCAGACATGGCCGAAATCCTGCGCGGCTACTGCGAGCTCGCGGACTTGCTGCTCGACAAGACCGAGGCTGAACTCGTCCAGGGCGGTGTGCGCCTTCGCGACACCCTCAATCATCTCAAGCGCGTCGAGGTGGCGCTGCACGAGAGCGAATCACGGCACGCGTTTCTTCTCCGGCTTGGCGATGCCTTGAGGCTGCTGGTCGATCCGATGGCGATTCAACGAGAAGCGAGCCGGCTTCTCGGCGAGCGGCTGCTGACCGACCGTGCCTACTACGCGGAAATAGATGAAGCGCAGGGCTACATCTCGGTCGAGGAAGCTTTGCTCGCGCCGGGGTCTCGAGCAGGGTCGGACGCTATTCGCTGTCCGATTTCAAGTGGGTTGGTCCGGCATTTCGAATGCGCGGACCGGTGGTCGTGGCCGACGCCCAAACCTCGCCGTTGATCCCCGACGCGGATCGTCCTGCGGTCGCCGCGGTCGGTGTGGGTGCGTTCGTTGCCGCGCCGTTGATCAGGGACGGCAGGCTGATCGCGGCGCTTGTCGTGAACGACCTGTCACCGCGGGACTGGACTCCGGAGGAGGTCGAACTGGTCAGGGACACCGCGGAGCGGACCTGGGAGGCCATCGAACGCGCGCGCGCCGAGGAGCAGTTGCGGGAAGCCAGTGTCCAGAAAGGACGAGTTCCTGGCGATGCTGGCGCACGAACTGAGAAATCCGCTCGCCCCGATACGAACGGGCCTCGAACTGATTCGGCGCGGCGGCGACACCGTGGTGGCGGTCGAGCGAGTGCGCGGGATGATGGAGCGTCAAGTCGCTCACATGGTTCGCTTGATCGACGACCTCATGGACGTGTCGAGAATCACGTCAGGCAAGATTGTGCTCCAACGCGAACCAACACTGCTCGGCGAGTCTGGTCCGCAGCGCCGTGGAAGCCAATCGTGCCGCCATGGCTGCCAAACGAATCGAATTGAGCGTCGAGCTGCCCAAGGACGATTGCGTCATCGATGTGGATCCGACACGGTTCGTTCAGATCCTGTCAAACCTGCTTCACAACGCGGCGAAATTCACGAACAACGACGGCTCGGTGTGCATCTCCGCCACGATCACGCAGCCAGACGAGCGATGTCAGCCGCAGGTGTCGATTTCGGTGGTCGATTCAGGAATCGGGATTTCGCCGGAGTTCCTGCCTCGTGTGTTCGATCTCTTCACGCAAGGAGAGACGCGCTCCTCGCAACCTGGACTGGGCATTGGCCTCGCGCTCGCACGTCGGCTGGTGGAACTTCATGCCGGACGTCTCGACGCCCGCAGTGAAGGACCCGGGCGAGGCAGCGAGTTCGTGATCCAACTGCCGTTGGCGACGACCCAATCGGTCTCTGCCATCGAGAGGCGCGCCGATGAACAACGGCTCGAACGACGAATTCTGGTCATCGACGACAACCAGGATGCGGCGAATGCCACGGCCATGCTCATCGAGGAGATGGGTGGCGACGCGAGAGTCGCCTATGACGGCGAAAGCGCGCTCGCGATGCTCCAGGAGTACCAACCTGAGGTGATCCTCCTCGACATCGGGATGCGCGGGCTCGACGGATACGAGACCTGTCAACGGATTCGTCGTGTTCTGGGCGATCGGGTCCTGCTTGTGGCGTTGACAGGGTTCGGCCAGGAACAGGACAAGGAGAAGGCGACGCGCGCAGGATTCGATGCGCACCTCGACCAAGCCTGCCGACGAGGCGGCCTTGGCGGGGATCCTCGCGCATCGCACGTCGAGCAGCAGCTACGAAGAAGCCGAAACCGCTTAGCACAGGACGTCTCCGTGCGCCTCAGCGGGCGGGGCATGTCGCGCAGCAGATACTGCGCGGCGGACAGGTAGTAGTTCCGCGCGATCGCGCTGATCTGCCGCTCGCCGAGTTCGCTCAGCGCCGCCGCCTTCAGCCGCTTCGCCTCGACGTTTCCGTCGTCGATCGCCAGCACGTAGTCGGTCAGCTCGGCGGCCCACTGGAAGTCCTTGTCGGCCACGGCGCGACGCGCCCGCGACAGCACCTGTTCGCGGCCGCCGGCCAGCTCGATGACTCGGGCCGCCCGGTCCTTTTCGGGCAGCGGGAAGAGCTTCGTCGGGTTGCCATCGAACCATCCGGCGTAATCGGCGTAGATGGCGCGCACCGACCAGGCCACGGTTCCGTAGAATTCCTGCAGGTACGGGCTGTCGGCCAGCGCGGCGCGGCAGTGTGACGTGCTGCACCAGTTCATCCGGCCGCTCGCCTTTCTTCATCCCCTCCAGGGTCTGGTCGAGCATCGACTTGATGCCGTCGCGGTACGTGGTCAGCGCCGCGCGCACGTTGGCGCTCCCGAGCACGGGACGCGTGTGCCCCGGCACCAGGTAATCGGCACCGAGGTCGACCATCAGGCCGAGGCTCGCGATCCACTGGTCGATCGGACGCAGGCGCGCGCCGCGAATCGCATAGAGGGTCGGGAAGGACTTGTAGAAGTCGTCGCCCGGCAGCAGGACGCGCCTGTCGGGTAGCCAGACCGCAACGTTTTCGCGCGTCTCTCCCGGCGTGTGGAGCAGTTGCAGGCGAACACCCGCGATGGTCAGCTCCAGCCGGTCTTCGCTGAAGGTTCGCGTCGGAGGGACGTAGGCGCTCGGAGCAGGGCGTCGCCCGAACTGCATCCCCGTGCCCGCATTGATGAACAGGGCGTCCGGCAGGGTGGAGCCGAACTGATCGCCCCCGTCGCGCCCGTTGCGGCCCACGTCCGGGACGCGATCCACAAAGAGTCGATGAGCGAGGATCTCGGGATGGTCGTTTCCGGCGAACACGCCGCCGCCGCCGGTGTGGTCAGGATGCGAATGTGTGTAGATGATGGCGCGGACCGGTGCGGTGGAGAGCTTCGCGAACTCGGCCTTCACCGCCCTGGCATCTTCCGCGTCGCTGGTCGTGTCGACCACGATCGACCCGCCCTCGCCTTCGATCAACACCGAGTTGGCGTTGGAGAAGCCGACGGCGACCCACACGCCGTTGGTGACCTTGATCACCTCCCGGCGGAACTCGGCTGAATGCGCGCGCAACTTCTCCCGTCCGGCAAACTCCTAGGCCGCGGCAGTGCGCCGCGAGGTGGCCATGAAGCATCAAGAGCCCTGCGAGCGCCGCGCTCGCCTCGTTGTCACGAAACAGTCGTCGCATCAGGGCCTCCTACGCGATCAGATGTCCGCCGGCGCGGACGGGGCGGCGAAGTGTCTTCCGGACCTCGCGACGGGCCGCCGTCGTCGAAGCGTAGCAGAGTGAAAGCCTCGCTGCGCAGACAGTCCGAGACCTGCTCGCGATCGTCTGCGTCATCGCGGGCCTACGGAATATCGGAGGCCACCCCGTCTGATTTTCGAACGCTCAGTCGCACGTTATCCAGAATCTGGCTTGGACTCGGAGGGACTTGAATATGCTACCAACAGTGGCTGAAGCCAGTGGTCCTGGCGCGCTGAGTAACCATGGATGAATCGCCGGAATGCTCGGATCCCAGAACCGCTCAGAGAGCGCAGTGGATGGAGCTTACTCACACCGAGGTCGACAATCAATCGCAGAGACCTGTTCAGGCTGACCTTCGGCGGCGGCGCAGGACTCGCGCTCACGGGCCTCCTCGACGTTCCCGCCGTGCGCGCCGCAACGAAGGACTGGAAGCTTTCAGACGTCAGCGAGTTCACGACCCGTGCAATTTCTGCTCGTGCGGGTGTGGTATGATCGCCGCCGTCCGCGACGGCAAGCTGTTGACGATGGAGGGCGACTACGACCACATCGTGAACCGCGGGTCGCTGTGCGTCAAAGGCATTTCCATGTTCGCGACGCACGCCTCCCCGAACCGGCTCACGACGCCCCGCTACCGGGCGCCGGGCAGCGACCACTGGGAGGACATCTCCTGGGACGACGCGATCAGCGCGGGTCGCGCAGAAGATTCGGAAGACGCGCGACGCGACCTGGATCGCCACCGAGAAGGTCGGCGACAAGGAGGTTCCGGTCAATCGGACGGACGCGATCGGCTTCCTGGGCGGCGCGCAGAACACGAACGAGGAGTGCTACCTCTTCCAGAAGGCGGCCCGGCTGCTCGGCCTGGCGTACGTCGAGCACCAGGCCCGACTTTGACACAGCCCCACGGTCCCCGGTCTGGGGGCCTCGTTCGGGCGGGGGCGATGACCAACCACTGGATCGACCTGCAGAACTGCAAGACGATCCTGGTGGAAGGCAGCAACGTCGCCGAGAACCACCCCATGGCCTTCAAGTGGATCCGGAAGGCACAGGAGAACGGGGCGAAGATCATCCACGTCGATCCGCGATACACCCGGACCTCGTCGGCGGCGGACGTGTACGCGCGCATCCGGCCCGGCACCGACGCGGCGTTCCAGAACACGATGATCAACCACATCATCGTCAACAAGCTGTACGACGAGGATTACGTCGTCACCCACACGAACGCCCTCTTCCTGGGCGACGAGGCGTTCGACTTCAAGCGATGGGGTCTTCAGCGGGTACGACGAGGAGCACCACAAGTACGACACCAAGACCTGGGGATACCAGCTCGACGCGAAGGGCAAGCCGCGTGTCGCCAAGAGCCTGGATGACCCGCACTGCGTCTTCTCGCGCCTGAAGACCTTCGTCTCGCGGTACACGCTGGAGACGGGCGAGCGGATCACCGGCATTCCGGCCGAGCAGATCCGGCAGATCGCGGAGACGATGGCGAAGAACCGGCCGGGATCCATCCTCTACGCGCTCGGGATGACCCAGCACACGACCGGCGTGCAGGGGATCCGGTCGTTCACGATCCTGCAGCTCCTGCTCGGCAACATCGGCAAGCCCGGCGGCGGCGTCAACGCGCTGCGCGGCGAGCCGAACGTGCAGGGCGCGTGCGACATGGCGGTGCTCTACAACTACATGCCGGGCTACCTCAACTCTCCGTCGAACGCCGAGCCGACCATCTACGACTACGTGCGCAAGAACGGGATCGCCGACAGCCGGTACCTCGTCAACACGCTCAAGGCGTTCTTCGGAGAGGCGGCCACCGCCGAGAACGACTATGCCTATGCGCTGGCTGCCCAAGCGGAACGCGTCCAAGGACTACGGAACCCTGCCGATGTTCGAGGATGCCCTCGCCGGGAAGCTGAAGCTCCTCTGGATCGTCGGCCAGAATCCCGCGGTCACCGTGCCCAACCTCAGCGCTGACGTTCGACGCGATGGCGAAGCTCGAGACGCTCGTGGTCCAGGAGATCTGGGAGACCGAGACCGCGGCGTTCTGGCGCCGGCCCGGCGTCGACCCGAAGTCCATCGCCACCGAGGTGATCCTGCTGCCCGCGGCGTTCTTCATGGAAAAGAACGGAACCATCAGCAACTCGGGCGGCATGGTGCAATGGCGCCACGCCGCCGTGAAGCCTCCGGGGCAGGCCAAGCCCGACGGCGAGATCGTGGACCTCGTCTTCCGCGCGGTGCGCGATCTGGTCCAGGACTCGAAGGAGCCGAGGGACGAGATCATCCGCAAGGCCTTCTGGACCTACACCACGGCCGAGGACGTCCTGCGCGAGATCAACGGGTACGCCCTGCGCGACAACCCGGAGACCGGCCTCAAGGCGGGCGATCTCGTCCGCAAGGTCAGCGATCTTCGGGCCGACGGTTCCACGTCGTCCGGCGCCTGGATCTACGCGGGCGTCTTCGCCAACGGCGAGAACCTCTCGAAGCGCCGCGACTCGCAAACGGATCCAGGAGGCCTCGGCCTCTATCCGGGCTTCGGGTGGACCTGGCCCAACAACATGCGCATCCTCTACAACCGGGCGTCGTGCGACCGGAACGGCAAGCCCTATCCGGGCTCGAAACCCATCGTCTGGTGGGACGAGCAGGCGAAGCGCTGGACGGGATACGACGTGCCGGACGTCCCCGTCCTGACCGACGGACCCGACACGCCGAACGGCCAGCGGGCCTTCCACCTGGGCGCGGAGGGCGTCGGGCGCCTCTTCGCGGCCGTCTACTCGGACCCGGACGAGAAGCATCCGGGGTATCCGCGCGACGTGGCCTACGTGCCGAAGGACGGCCCGCTGCCGGAGATGTACGAGCCCGTCGAGAGCCCGGTGGAAAACATCCTTCACCCGCGGCGTGAAGAGCAACCCGATGGTCAAGTATCCGCGCGTCGCGTCGCATCAGCCCATCGGCACCGCCGACAAGTTCCCCTACGTGCTGATGACGTCGACGGTCGCCGAACACTGGTGCGCCGGCTCGACGACGCGGAACATCCCTGGCTCAACGAGCTCGTCCCCGAACCGGTGCTGGAGATGCCGGTCGCCCTCGCCCAGAAGCTCGAGGTGAAATCCGGGGACTGGGTCCGGTCTCGTCGGCGCGCGGTGAGCTCGAGGTCAAGGCCCTCGTCACGCCCCGCATGAAGGCGCTGAAGATCGGCGACCGCGAGGTCACCGTCGTCTGGATGCCGTACAACTGGGGCTATCCAGGGGCTGTCGACCGGCCCGAGCGTCAACCACCTCACGATCGACGCCGCGGATCCCGGAGCGGGAACCCAGGGAGACCAAGGCGTGCCTCGTCAACGTGGTCAGGGCCGGTCGCCCGGCCGCGCGAAGATCCGGATCACCGAGGGGACGCACATGACGGACGCCGCGCCACGGGCCCGATCAGGACGACGCTGATCGACATCGCCAACTGCATCGGCTGCCGGGCGTGCCAGGTGGCCTGCAAGCAGTGGAACGAGCGCGATGGCGAGGAGACCCGAGTTGGAGGCCGAACTGGGCTTCCAGAACCCGGCGACGCTCAGCGCGAAGACGTACACGCTCATCGCGTTCCACGAGATGGAGAACGCGCAGAAGCCGGGAGGCCTGGAGTCCGCCTTCGTGATGCAGCGGTGCCTCCACTGCCTGGAGCCGGCCTGCGTCTCCGCCTGCCCGACGACGGCGCTCCACCGGCAGCCCGACGGTCCGGTGTCATACGACGTCGACAAGTGCATCGGCTGCCGCTACTGCATGCTGGCGTGTCCCTGGGACGTGCCGACCGCGGAATGGAACACGCGCGCCCCGAAGATCTCGAAGTGCACGCACTGCGCCGACCGCGCCGCTCAGCCGGTGCCGATCGCGTTCAACGGGCAGGCCGCTGTCCGACGACGCGAGCAAGCGGTTCGCCGACAAGCATCGCGATTCCCGCCTGCGTCAAGGCAGCGTGCCCGCCGACGCCCTGCGCTACGGAACCCGGGAGGAGATGCTGGCGCTCGCGCACAAGCGCATCTCCGACCGGCCCGACAGGTACGTCGACCACGTCTACGGAGAGAAGGAGCTGGGCGGGACGAGCGTGCTGTACCTGTCGGCCGTGCCGTTCGAGAAACTCGGCTTCCCGACGTACGGGGAGAAGCCCTTTCCGGCCTTCACCAAGGCGGCGCTCGGCGCCGTTCCCCCGCCGTGATGGCCGTGGGCGCCCTGCTCGGCGCCGCGTACGCCTTCTTCCGGAAGCGGGTTCAGGCGGTGGCAGACGGATCGGCTGCGGCGAAGCATTCCGGACGACCACGGCCACGTCGAATTCGAGCCTCTCCGGCAACGAGCTGATGACCCCGTTCAACTGGGTCCTCCTCCTGCTCATGGCGTTCGGCGGCGTCTCGTTGGTCGCGCGCTTCGCGCCTGGGGCTCGGCGGCAGCACGCAACCTCTCCGACACCTACCCGTGGGGCCTGTGGATCCTCTTCGACCTGGTGTGGATCGCGGTGGCCGCGGGCGCGTTCGCGATGGCCGGCGTGATCTATGTCTTCCAGCGAAAGGACCTCTACGGGCTGGGTCGCACCGCCGTCCTGATGGGCCTCCTGAGCTACTCCTTCGTGATGGTCACGCTCGTCGCCGACCTCGGCCTGCCCTGGAACTCCTACCAGCTCGCCCTGCAGGCGCCGGAGCACTCGGCCATGTTCGAGGTCTCGTGGTGCGTCGGCCTCTACGTCACGATCCTCCTGCTCGAGTTCCTGCCGGTGCCCTTCGCGCGTTGGGGATTCCAGCGGGCCGCGGCGGCGTTGCGGCGATGGAACGGCGCCTACGTGGCGGCGGCGGTGACGCTGTTCGTCTACCTGCTGTCGCGCAACCTCCTCTACGCCCTCGCGACGGCCGTGGTCTTCGGCGCCCTCGCCTGGATCTTCCGCGCGCGCGGGACGAGAGGGCCGAGCCGATCATGCTCGCGATCGCCGCCGTCACGCTGTCGACCATGCACCAGAGCTCGCTCGGCTCCCTGTACCTGCTGATGCCGAACATGCTCGCCCCGCAGTGGTGGTCTCCCGTGATGCCCGTCTCCTTCTTCCTGTCGTCGATCGCGGCCGGCACCGCGCTCGTGATCCTCATCGACATGTGGATCGCGAAGGGGTGGCGCCGCCCGCTCGAGATCACGCGGCTCGCCTCGGTCGGACAGATCGCGTTCTGGGCGCTCCTCGTCTACCTCGTGTTTCGCCTCGGAGACATGGCGATCCGCAACCAGCTCTCCGGAGCCTTCGCCGGAAGGCTCGGCATGGCCTTCGCGGCCGAGATCCTCCTCGGCGGCGTGCTTCCGCTCATCCTGCTGGCCCGCAAGTCGCTTCGGCAGCGGGCCGACGTGCTCTTCGTCGCGTCGCTCCTCGCGGTCACTCGGCGTGGCGTACAACCGCATGAACGTCGTCCTCTTCGCGATGACCTTCCGGGGCCGGATGCCCTGGGTCGCACCGGAGAGCTACATGCCGTCGATCGTCGAGTGGGGCGTTTCGATCGGCCTGATCGCCGCGCACGATCTTCCTGTTCGGCCTGGCGGCCCGTCTGATGCCGGTGCTGACGAAGAATGCCGATGGCGCGCCCGGAATCAGACCGCATGACCCGAGTACGTGTGGCTGGCCCGGCATCCCCACCTGCAGCCGGTCGCGGACGTGCGACGCGCTCGTCGAAGCGGCGGCAGCCGTGATTGCCGTCCCGCACTGCGCCGATTCCCGAGTGGGCGCCACTACGCCGCCGACTTCACGGCGGGCGTGCCGCTGCTGCAAGAGCGCAGCGGTCGCACTCGACTTCAGCCCCGGCCGAGACGGCCGTGGACTCGCTCATTCAGTAGTCTCGCCTCGGCGTCGCTGCCGGAACCGCTGGCGACGTCGGTGCCGGGATCTCGCAGCGGAAATCGAGACGACGGATTCGCGCTCGCCGGCGCATCCGGGTCTGCTCCACTACCTGTGGATGGGTGGTCCTCGTCCGGTTACCTGGCACCTGTCGTCCGGCGCCTTCGATGCGTGGCGGGACGAGGAGCGCTGGCTGCGCAACTATTGCCCGACGTGCGGCGAGCCGCCGGCGATGGCGCAGCTGGTGGGCAAGCGATCCCGGCCGCCTGCGCATGCTGTCGTGCGGCCGCTGCCGGACCTGGCTGGCGCTACCGCCGCACGGGTTGTCCGTTCTGCGACGCCGCAGGGTCGAACATCGCCTGGCGGTGGTGGCGGTCGAAGGCGAGGCGGGATTGCGCATCGACTGACTGCGACGCGTGCAGCGGCTATCTCAAGACCTACGACGGCGAGGGGAGCGAGAGCGTCCTGCTCGCCGACTGGACGTCACTCCACCTCGACGTGATTGCGCGCCGATCGCGGCCTCAAGCGGCTGGCGCGCATCGCTCTACGATCTCGACGCGCGCTAGACCCGCCCCGCGCGAGCTCGATCTGCATCGCGCGTCCTGATCCGATCAATCCGATCGTTGTGTTGAGCAAGTAGCGATACTGGAACCGTGCACGACTGTGCTGGCGGCACGCGCTTCGCGGCGGCCCGCGGCGGCGACGAGGTTCTCACCACAGAAGAGAGGCGGTTGCCGGCACCTCCGGGTTGTGCCATCGTAGATTCGATGGATCGGCGCGAGACCGAGCGGCTCCTCGACGCGATCCGCCAGGCGCGCGCGGCTGGCGAGCCAGCGGCGATGGCCACGGTGGTGCGGGTCAGGGGAGCGCGTACCGCCGCGAAGGCACACGGATGTTCGTCCGGCGGAACGGCACCTACGTAGTGCGCGCTGTCTGGCGGATGCCTCGAACCGACGGTTGCCGAGGCGGCAGCGCGGGTCATCGCGACTGGCGAGCCCGGTCATCGTGAGCTACGACCTGGCTGAGGATTCGATCTGGGGCCTGGGTATCGGCTGCAGCGGCGCGGTTGACATCCGCATCGAGCGGATCGGCGACGATGCGATCACGAACGACTGGTTGACGATTCTCGAACGCGGGGAGGCCGCCGTGCTGGTCACGCCCCTCTCCGGCGTGTCGGGCACGGATGATCGTTCGCGGCACGGGCGGCATCGTCGGAGGGTTGACCGATCCGATCGTCGAGCAGCGGGCGGTCGCAAGTGCCCGCGCGCGCCTCGGGGCGCCGTATCCGGCGTCAGGTCCCGAGCGCCTGGGCAGCGCGGACGTGTTCTACGAAATCACGCTGCCGCCGCCCGATCTCGTGATCTTCGGCGCCGGACACGACGCGGCGCCCGTCGCGCAGCTGGCCTGGACGCTCGGGTTCGCGGTCACCGTTGTCGATGTGCGCGAAACGTTCCTGACGAAGGAGCGGTTCGGCAGCGCGACGCGCGTGTGTGCGCATTTCAGCCAGTTCGCCGAGCGCGTGGCGCTCGGCCCAGGCAGCTTCGCGCTGATCATGAACCACCACGTCGAGCGTGACCAGGAGAGTCTTCGGTTCAGCCTCGAATCGAATGCGGCCTACATCGGCGTGCTCGGGCCCCGGTCACGCTACGACAAGCTGCTGGCAGGCCTGGCGGAGCAGGGCTACGTGCCGGACCCGATGAGGGCCGCCCGGTGCGAAGCCCGGTGGGACTCTCGCTGGGGGCTGAGACACCAGAAGAAGTGGCGACTGTCCATCCTGGGGGAGCTGCTCGCGATTCGACGCGGTTTCGAGCGGCGGGTTTCTCAGCGGCTCCATCGCCAGCCTTCACCGCCCGGAGGACAGCCGGCTCTTGGCCAGCTCGTAGTCCTCGGGCGTGTCGATATCCACCAGCAGATCCGGCGGAAACCGCAGGATCGTGGTCCGCTCCAGGTGGCGCTGCAGAACGGAACGCGCGCCGTGCTGGAGCTCGGCGAGCTCGGGGAAGAACTCACGCTCGAACAGATGCGGCGGCGCCATGACCTCGCCGTGCCCGGACGCTGACGATGGGCGGCGCATGCTGGCGGTAGGTATCGAGCACGGTCCGGCACTCGTTCGTCGTCACGAACGGCTGATCGGCGAGCGCAAACATGGCGGCGTCGCTGTCGGCCAGATGCTCGACCGCCGTGCGAAACGAGCTGCCCATTCCGCTGGCGAACTGCATGTTGATGGCGTGCCGGACAGGCAGCCCGTCGAGCGCTGCCAGCGTGGCCTCGTGCTCGCTGCCCAAGCACGACAAGGACATCGTCGAAGCCCGCGGCGCGGACCTGTCGGACCGCCCGGCGGAGGAGCGGCTCGCCGTCGAACGGCAAGAGGAGCTTTTGAGTCCCCATCCTCGTCGAAGCGCCTGCCGCGAGCACCACTGCGCTCACCATACAGGAGTAGTGTAGCGGCAACGCCGTGACCCAGCGATAACCCGCTCTCGCTAGTTGTAGAATCAATTTTCTCAGGATCATCTTTCCGAGGCTGCTCGCGGCCACCGCCGCGCGGCAGCGCGAGGCAGGAGGTTGGCGACGTGATTCCTGCAGCCTTCGATTACCTTCGGGCCCACACGACAGACGAGGCGTTCGCACATCTGCAGCAGCACGGGGCCGAGGCCCGTGTGCTGGCCGGCGGGCAGAGCCTCATTCCGGCCATGCGGTTTCGACTCGCGCGTCCCGCCGTCCTGGTCGACATCAACTCGCTGACCGACCTGGGCGACCTGCGCATCAGCGATCACGTGCTGGCGGTCGGTGCGATCGCGCGGGACAGCGACATCGAGCGCGCGCCGTGGATCGGCGAGCGCCGGTGGAGTCTCATCCACGATGCGTCGCGCGTGGTCGCCGATCCGGTCGTGCGCCAGATGGGCACGGTCGTCGGCAGCTTGTGCCACAACGATCCCGCCGGCGACTGGACGGCGGTCGCGCTCGCCTCGCGCGCCACAGTCGTCGTTCGCGGCAAGGCCGGAACCCGCCGCGTCCTGATCGACGATTTTCTCGTCGACAGCTTCTGCGACGGCGGTCGAGGACGGCGAGATGGCGCTGGGCGTGGAGTTCCCGGTGCCCGACGATGCGCACGGCCGGTTCGTACCCAGAAAGTCGAGCGCAAGGTCGGCGACTTCGCGACCGCTGCAGCGGCCGTGCAGGTGTCGCTGAATGCCGACGGCACGATCCGGCTGCGGGCGTGGCGCTGTCGGCGGCAGGGCCGCTGCGCCGTGCGCGTGGACGCAGCCGAGCAGCTGCTGGCCGGCCATCAGCCATCCGCGGAGCTGATTCGCGCCGCCTCCAACGCCGCGTGGCAGCGCAGCGCGCCGCAGGCGACCTGCGAGGCACCGTCGAATTCAAGAAGCATCTGGCAGGCGTGCTCGTGGCGCGAGGTTTGCGTCAGGCGCTCGCGCGTCTGGGGGTGCAGGCATGAAGGTCCACGATCACGATCAACGGCGTCGACTACGAGACGGGATGTCGAGCCGCGCACGCTGCTCGCGCATTTCCTGCGGGAAGACTGCGGGCTGACCGGCACGCACGTCGGCTGCGACACGTCGAGCTGCGGCTGCTGCGTCGTCGTGATGGACGGCACGCGAGCGGTGAAGTCCTGCTCGATGTTCGCGGTGCAGGCCGACGGCCACGAGATCCTCACCGTCGAGGGCCTCGCGGAGAGCGGCAAGCTGCACGCGCTGCAGCAGGGTTTCTGGGATCAGCACGGCCTGCAGTGCGGCTACTGCACACCTGGCATGCTGCTCACGTCGTACGCGCTGCGTGAAGCACCAGGAGAACCCGAGCGAGGCCGATATCCGCGAGGCGCTCGCCGGAAACCTGTGCCGGTGCACCGGCTACAACAACATCGTGAAAGCCGTGCAGCAGGCGGCGGCGACGCTCCGCCAGCCGGC
>ERZ1370068.7571-contig-6481_pt1 | contig 46970 bp, 50 predicted proteins | sample MGYA00561227_ERZ1370068 | MGnify/ENA primary metagenome ERZ1370068 (study PRJEB38410, sample SAMEA6850437) | metagenome | study: Metagenomic assessment of the ecological functions of the soil: analysis of the soil microbiota associated with the... | reverse complement strand
GGAAGTATAGCATTTCAGGTTTGCTTATTGCTCGGAGGGTAACAATGCCGGTGAGTCGAAACGGTCACCAACCTCTGCTCTGGCAGGCGCGGCGGCGTTCTCGTCCACGCTGGGCGGCCTCCGGACGGAGAAGGCCGAGGCGGGGCACGCCGCCGTCCACCGCCGGATGTCCGTCGAAATCTGCAAGAGCCCGGCGATGCAGGGTGCCGCACCACCGAATGGGTCCGCGCGCCTCCGAGCGCGCTGCTGGTTTCCGCGTGAGATCGGAAGGCGATGCCGCGGAGCTTCAGCAACTTCCGGTGAAGGCAGCGAAATCATGCAGCGTGCCGGAGGAGCTCCAGATCGTGCCCGCACGGCGCATCGATCGGGGGTTACGTGGGTCGAAAGGCCACGTCCCCGCAGGCCTGGTGGAGCCGCCTGCTCCGCAGAGCGTAGCCGAAGGTCCGTGGGCACTCGCCGTGCCCGGAACGCCGGTCGGATCGCCGGGGATGGAGCTCCCGGGCGCCCGGGCCGAGCGCTACCGCGTCCTCACGTTCGAGCCGGGACAACCCGGACCGGAGTGTTCGCGACGCGCTGACGGACGCCTGCGTTGACGGTGGTGACGCCCGCCGGAGGCGAGACTCGTCGGCTCGAGAAGACCGATGCCGGCCGGTAGATAACGCCGCACCCGAGGCGATCGAGGCCGGGACCCTGAGCGACCCAGCCGGAGACGGGGAGGCACATTGGCGGCGCTCGCGAGGTCGTCCTGAAGGTCATATCGACGTTGCAACATTCAAGCAGACCATGGACGAGGTAATCTCGCGCTTCCACGATTGGAACCGCGTCGCCCTGGATGCGGGCTCTCAGTTGCCGGCCGTGCCAGCGACGGTCTGACAGCGGTGGCGCCCGGAACGCCTCCTGGCGCGGTCTGGCCCGAGCACGTCCCGACGTCCTTCGATTACCCGCGGCCCCGGCCTGGTGGCTCCTCGAGCGAAACCTCCCCCGCCTCGCGGGGCGGGTCATCATCCGCGAGCTCGATGTCCAGACGCTCGCCGAACGGCGCATGGTGCTCACCTACGAGGCGCTCTTCCGAGCCGTCCTGGGCATCGCGACGGGGCTCTGGCGCCGGGGCGATCAGCCTCAGCCTGCGAGGTCGCGCTTTGTATCGGTAAACAGCGCCGACCTTATCCTCGGCTACCACGCGACTTGGATCGTCGGCGGCATCGCGTGTTATCGATCCATCCACGGTGCCGAGCTCGAGCAGCCACCTCGCCGACGCGGCCCGTGTCGCTCGTGGTCGCCGCGCAAGGAAGCTCGGACGGGGCGGCCGCAGCGCGCCTCAAGCTTCCCTGCACTCGACCTCGAGGCTTCCGAGGCAATGACGGACCTCGACCCGGCGGTCCCCCGCCGCATTACCGACCGGCCCGGGACGGCGCGAGTCCTCCTCTACACCGGCGGGACGACTGGGACGCCGAAGGGCGCGCTCCTCACTCACCCGGAACCTCGTCGCCAATGCGCATTCAGTTCGCCGAGTGGTATGCGTTCAAACCGGGGGCGGAGACGTCCCTCGGCGCCATCCCGATGTTCCACTCCGGGCGGCATGTCGGGCGTCATGAACGTCCCCCTCTACGCCGGCGCGACGCTCGTCGTCCTGCCACGGTTCGCCGCACTGGCGGTGGCGCGTGCGGTGAGCCGCTATCGCGTGACGCGGCTTTCGGCGTCCCGCGATGTTTCATCGTCCTCGCTCGGCCACGAGGAGGACGGCGCGCCGACTACTCGCACCTGCGGGCCTGCCGTACCAACGCCGCGCCGCTCCCGCCGAGACGTGAAACCGCCGCCTTCAGCGCGCTGGTCGGACGTGAGGTGCTGATCGGGGATACGGGCTCACCGAGGAGCCCGCTCCGCTCACGCCAACCCGATCCGGCGCGCGAAGGCCGGTTCGATCGGCATCCCGCTGCCCGATACCGATGCGCGGATCAGTTCGACCTTGACACTGGCGACGGATGTCGCTCCCGGCACGCCAGTGAGCTTCTCGTCCGAGGCCCTCGAGGTATGCAAAGATTGCTGGCGGCGTCGGAGGCGAAGCGCGCGTCCTCGCGGACGGCTGGCGCTACGCACAGGCGACGTAACCGTCGCGGAGCGATGAGCGAGGGTACTTCCGGATCGTCGACCGCCAGAGGACCTGATCAGCAGCGGCGGGCTTCAAGGTCTGGCCGCGGGAGGTGGAGGCGCTCTACGCCCATCCGGCGGTGAGGGGCCAGCGGTCATCAGCGTTCGAGACGCCTATCGCGGCGAGGAGCCGTTCGGGCCTATGTCGTTCTGGATGAGCGCCATCGTGGGCGCGTCGCCGGACCGGATCCGATCGCGTTCTGCCGGGAACGCTGACGTGCCAAGGTGCCGCGTGCCGTCGAGTTCCGCCGGAGCTCCCCCTCACGGTGACGGTGGCTCACTCCGGCGATCGCTTCGCGAGGAACCCAGACGTCAGCATCGGGCGACGATCGGCACTGATGTGTGACGGCGGCGGTACCCCGCTCCGCCGTGGCAGCCATGCACAAAGACGAGATCGAGTTGGAATTCGTATCTGGGACGCTGCCCGGATCATCGTTCCCGGTGGCGCGTTTCGGCCTTCGTTGCGTTACCCGCCGGAAAACCATCGGCCACGCTCTTGCAGGCCGGAACGCTTCGGCCCAAGCGCCGAAACCGCGCCGAGGAGCTTTTCCGGATTCCCCGGTCGGCGGCGGTGCAGGCGGGTCCAGGGCGCCGACCGGGGATGGGCCCGGGCGCTACAGTGTTGCTGGGCGCTCGCCGGTGCGGAAACCTCTGAAATTCACTGGAGACTCCCGCCAGGCGGAAGAGTGATCGAAGATACCGGATGCCCGACGCCATAGCCAGAATCCCCGGACAGCAGGTTCTGCAAAGGAGTGCCACGGGCCAGGCTACAGTCCTTTATCCCATAGCCTCAATCAGATGATATCTTCACTCAAGCCAACAGAGTTTTGCTTGGCCCCAGAGTCTGGCCAGCTTGAAGCGGGGGCATATGACCAACTTCGAGACCCCAGCGCGGTTATGGCCTCTGCGGCGACATCTCAACAGCAGCCTCTCAATTTTGCCCGAAACACCTCGCGGAAAGATCTCTACCTCAAAGAGCGATGGAAGGAAGACCACCGACTGGTCACGGTGATGTTCGGACACGTCTCGGGTTTCACCACGATGTCCGGAGCTGGGCCGAGGGACGTCCCACCCAGCATCTGCTGTGAACCGCGTCAGCTGCCAGAGACCGATCCTTCGACGCGTTGCGCGCGCCGGCCATATCCGCTGGGTTCCTGAAACGGTGGCGTGGTGGCTCACTATTTTCCTCTCTTACAAAGGATACCCCAACACTCACCCCTGGGTGCCGCGCTCATAAATCTCCAGCGGGGCTTCATCGTCACCATGAGCGTTGGCTGCTTTCGCGGCGTCGAATTCCACCACCGGATGCAGAAGATCAACCAGTCATCCTGGGTCAGCTTTAAATCCGGAAAAACCTCCGCGCCATGGACTGCCAGTATTGGGGACACCTGGGCGTCTCGCTGCCACGGTTCAGCGCCACCGACCCAGCCGATCGTCGTGACCGACCAGCCACCATAACGCCTACAGAGGGTTTCTTCACTGGCTCTTTGGGAATCCCAGCGAGGTTCAGTCCAGGAAAAAAACAAGCCAAATTCATTGCCCCTGTTCGGTCAATCCAGCGATCCGCGTGGAACCGAGCTCATGGAAGTGTCCAACGCACAAAGAGCGGGCTATTGGCACTGATCGATGCGATCACGAAACTCACCCCAGCATTGATTATCCGACCGGGATAGGAGTTCGAGAGCGCCATCGACGTAACGATCGCCGATGAAACCAGAGGTCAAACCAAATCGCGCTACTACCGCAAATTCATACCAGCGCCTCAGGAAATTGGCGTCACTGGATCAGGACCTCAACGTATGTGTTGACTAACTACCGCATTTCACCGATCATATAGTTTGCACGCTTTCCTAAGCTCCATGAGTGTTATCCCTGGCATGCCTCAGAAGCCGGACGGCCGACCAGCTCGGGATTCATCAGCCTGGCGGGAGAGGACTCGGCCTTTTTGCTCCTTGCGCTTCCTCAGCGTTTCGCCGCCGGGATCTCGATCTGCCCGCCGCCGACCACCGAACTCGGGGCGGATTACCAGGCTCTACCACGCGACGCTGTTCCTCCCCGCGCGAGCAGGCGCGATCTCCTCGATCCTCATCCATCCAAGACAACCACTCTGGATCAGTGCCGGCCTCGGGTTCTCTTTACAAGCGCTGGGTTTAGCGTGACCATCAGCTGTTTCGCTTCCGCCTGGTGTTGTTTGGCCCGGGCTATGCCGCGCGCCTATGCCAGCTATCCTGCTGTTGAGGACATGCGGTCGAAGCTGGCGAGCGGCGAAGCGTCCATGGGATGGGTATGACCAGTATTGCTGGGGCATCTCACGTGGCTTTCACGGAATCAGCGTTTGGGAAGGTCGCTGCCGTGGAGATCAGCTCCAAGCGCTGGGAGCGCGTCGAGCTGGCACATCTGTGTCAAAGGTGGCGGCGCAAGCTCAGCCACGCCCCAGCCAGTTCGACTTCCACGATCCGGCATCATCACGGCGTCGGTCGGCTGGCGAGCGCCCAATTACCTGCCAGGGCTGCCGGCGATGAAGTACGTGGCAGCCGATATCCAGCATATACTGGATCATACCCAACAGAAGTCCGGGATGATCGTGGAGCTCCTGGAGCTCCTACCGTGCGCCTCAGGTTCCGTGTTCCCAGCGCGGGAAGGCCGGGCGATCTGCAGCTTCCTTCTTTTCCTGGCGCGCGGACCAGTGATGCGCACCGTTGAAAGCGCCTGGTGACTAGCGGCGGCGCCAGCACCACGACGACGTAGGCGCATTCTGGAGGTTGTACTGTTGATGAGCGATATCGTCTCAGGCTCGATCGCGTATCCTTCCACGCGGCGGTGGGACAGAACCGTGACTTATCAGGCCAGGCGTCAGCCGGAAACCAGGAAGTGTGGGGCCCCACAAGGCGCTGGCCATCTGCTCAGAGAACGCTGGGCCCTCAGTCGCCTGCCGGACTATTTTTTGCTCTCCAGCAGAAGGATTCGGCGTCACGATTGCACGCTTTCCTTTCTACCGCTCCAGCGCGAGTTCAGAGAAGATGGCGCGTGTCTGGTTCAGGCGGAAGACCGGCATTTTGCGATCAGTTCCACGCCGAAGCTCAGTTCGATCTCAGCTCGCAGGTCGCCAAATGCCACTTTGCTCAGACGGGCCAGTTCGTGGCTGAATTACCAGACCAGATCGGCGGCACCGTGGGGAACAGCTGCCGAGGACTTTTGAAAATACCTCTCAGCTGCTGAAGCCTCTCTGGCCGGCGGCCACCAACTCGGGGCTATCGACGCTGCCCCGAAGTGTTGCGAGCCGTCGTTTGAAGCAAGCCAGAATAGCGGATAGCGGAATTGCAGTGAGTCCAGCAGCACCAGTGAGTTAGAATTCAACCAGGCTCTATTCAGTTCAGTCAGCTTACTCCACTACAAGCTTTTGCCACCTTTTTGTCACTTCAGAGCAGAGGGAGTTGAAGAAGCCTGGACATGAGACTTATGCGTTTCAGGTGGCCAGAAAAGTGTAGCCCATACAGTCTGCATGACCCAAGTATCAGATGGGACCCTTATGTCTTATAGTCAGGCAGACACCCAGCTTTTGCTGTGGAGCCCTGCATATCAGGCCTTGTCCCCAGCATGTTCAGGAAACTTTGTGTGCTCTACCCCCCAGGCCGGCCGTCCACCTGCTGGGCTGGTGACCACCCCTCTGGCTGGGCACATATCAGTGAAGCTGCAGCTGGTGCAGCTCAGCTGCAGAGAAGTCAGTCGGCCTCCTTTGGCTTAGGCAGCTGCCACTCGCCACCTCATCAGTGGGACCTTTGCTCCACTGGCGGTCAAGGATCGACGGAGCTCTGTTGTAGCCCAAGCCGAGCGCAACTGGCATGGGGACCGAGAGCTTAGCTGTCGGGGACTGCCACTGCCAGCCCCTATTCTCAGCGGCACCACCAGAATTACGATTCTCCTAAGCATGAGCAGATGGAAGCGTGTTACGAGCGGCGTTGCGCTTCAGGCTGACTGGAGATCAACGCTTCGCTACTCGCGCGCGCCATACCAGGAGATGGTGACGTTTATTACCTCCGCCGTGCGCGTTGATCGTGATCAGATGAGACATCTGCCTCCGCACCACGCGCGGTTGATATCGCTGATGGACGCCCACCACTCCCAGCTCATCAACCCGATATCCACACTGGCGGCCCAATGGGACTCTGCTGATCGTCACCAGATTAACGGGTCACACAATTTTCGACGCATGACAACGAAATGGCCCGGATTCGTCCACCATGTTTATAAGTTAGAATGATTAACGAGAAGAGCCAAAAGCCGTGAAGGCAAACCTTTGCAATACTTGGTTTGAGCGTCTCCGCCCCGGGGCCTTCAGACTTAACGCCGAAGGCCCGATGCTGCGTCAACGCCATGCAGCGTTAAATCTTAGCGTATTAAGTGCTGCGCGATGAACGGACCATGGAGGATTAAGTCGCTGGACATTCTTCGTGGCGTGGCGTTTCTCAAGCTTTGTCGATCGCGATTCACATCAGCTGTTCACGCCCCATTCCCAATAGTCACCACTGGGACAAGTAAACAGCCTACGGCGTTGCGGTCTCAACTGGTTTGATTGGCTCTGCCGCAACGGCTGCTGGCGACGCCGGGTTCATCCGCAGTCTTCGCCGATCCTTGCTCAAGGTCGTCGGCGCCGTCGTCGGCGGCGCGCCAATTCAGGCTGGCGGCGCGCATCCATGCCGTGGATCTACATGAGGCCGGATCATCTGGTCTCTGTTGGCTGGTTTCCTGCCATCGCCGCTCTGGTTTTCAACGAGCAAAAACCGCTCGTTACCGTTAGCTGACGGCACTGGTGGATCTTCATGCGGCTCTCACCCCACGTGAGGCTCACCAGATCACCCTCGGTGGTCATGAGTCTTTTTGCCTGCGATATCTTCAGATATATCAGTTCACGTGTCAACGTGATCCGGCGCTGATCGGACCACTCATATACCTTTGGCGGCATGTTCGCACCTGTGGTGGAGCGCGACCTAAGATTAAATCAGTCTCAGTTCAGCTGTTTTCCAGGAGTGTCAGGCCCAGATAACCCAACAGGTTTTTGCATGGGCACTCCAGGCAGCAGATGGTCTGCTGTGCACGCCTCCACCCAAAAGCTGGGATCCCAAGTCAGGCGCCTCCCTCTGTGATTAGGTGCTCATTCCAGCTCAGGTCTGTTGCACGCTCTGGACGTTCTCCATCTATACTGCCATGGGATGTCTGACTGGCTTGCGGGTCTATGTTGGCCTCATATCAGATCACTTTGTGGGAGCTTTGGCACTCAGGTGAGGATCTCTCCTGGACTGGTATGGTGACAGCAAGCCTTCACTACCTGGGCGGGATCCACCGGCTGGCGCTGTTTTGTTCGAGCCTCATGTGATACTCATTTCCAGCGCGTTTCCAGCCAGCTCTCAGTGCGTGAGTGACAAATCAGAGTCTGTGGCCTCCTCCGGCTTTATCCTGCCTGATGGTGATCACTTTGATCTTAGGCTGGCTTTGGTATATCTTCAGCCTGTGACCCGATGGACGGCTCATGATCGTCAGCGGTTGGAAGCTTTCCACGCTGGCGGCTGCATCCTGGTGGCGTCGCTGCTTTTCACTGGCTGGGACGGTCGATGGCTGAAGTAAGCCCGCTGGTCTCATTATTCGAAGGACGGTAACTTTTGCGCTACTCGTCGACGCGTCCCCGATTGGCTGCTGAGGGCTCCAGCTCGTCCCAGCATGCAGCTCCAGTGCGCGTCCTATACTATCGCCGGAAGGTCTCCCCTCAGGGTTGCGGGGCTGGGTTATCGCGCCAGGATCAGCGCCAAAATGAACCCGGCGATCCGCGCCACAAATCACCGTAACGAGATCATGTTGAGCTGCAGGGCCGCCACACCACTACCAGATCAGAAGTCCTCGACGTGCTATCCAGCATGGCGTGCCGGGGTGTCGATCAGGACCATATTCGCGGTACCAGGATTCACTTTGCACGTGGGCTCAGCTATCCACGCGGACTATCCCGATACGGCGGCCTAATGATTCGGCGTGATCTCCAGGCCGCCGAATTCATCAATCAGGTGAGCCAGACTAATTTGCCATGGAGTTCAGGCCGGCGGGAACGTTGGGAATGCGGTCTTCGGCGCCACCCTGATACGGCAGGACTGCCACGATCAGGGAGTTCAAGGCGGCGGCACCACGGTCATCGTATTACCGGAATGGGGCCGATCGCGGTTGATCTGACCTCCGGCGGCTCGCCTCCCACTGTCCAGCCTTGCTCCTGGCAATCCGTTGGCACTCTCGCTTTCCGCGGGGTCACAATCGCTTCGCCATGGGCTGACGCAGGATTTTTCAGGATCAGTGGGGACCCCCGATCGCGGCACGTCGGCGATGTCGCTCTCTGCGCCCTCGCCAGCCACTGGCCGGACCCAACAGGCGAGTCGCTTTCAGCGCGGGGTCGGCGGAAGGCGGTTCACCACCGCGCCGGTGAAGGCGCTGATCAAAGGCTGAAGTCGCCTGATTGGTCTGCACGGAAACTGTTATCGGTGAAGTCTGCCGCGTGCTTCCGCTGGCGCTGATCCGCGTGTTTACCCTCGGCGCTCTTGTAGCCTGCCGAACTTCACGGTGCCGAGTATCACGTCAGGCTACCACGCGGTCACCAGCAAGTCAGCCTTGCCTTTTTGCCGGGCATCAAAGGCTGCGCGCAGTGGCGGGAGCAGATGCACCACCGAGATCTCTGCGCTCAGACGTCGACTACGGTCTCCGCGCCCGACGCTCCAGATCTCGCTCCATGATCGAACCACCAGTCAGCGCCTCAGCAGTTGCCGGGCGATTCCGACCGGAGATGCTCGGTGCTGCACTGTCGCCCATGCGCCGTTCCCGGTGGGCAACGTATCCGATAAGTCAGCGGAAGCCACCACTCGGCCACCTCTTCCGGAGTGGTTCTCCACTGACGTGCAGGGATCACCTGACCGGCTGCCGCGATCTCAGTGCCTACCGGCTTCTAGAGGGCTGCTGCCGTGAGCTCAGGTATGTCAGGCGGCGCGTCGGAGGCCACCGTCTCTCTGCAACCGCAGCACGTTCCAGTACGGCGCCTGATTGATACCTGCGCCGTTGGCTGCCTCGCTCCCGGCGCGGCACGATCTCCAGGCGCCCCGGACACTCGTCTCGTCGCTCCACGACCAGTCCACGGGCCGGGAGACAACAGCTATCTTCTCGAATCAGTTGGTCGGTTCCATCCGACGGCTGGGAAGAAGGTCGCCTGAGGTGCACGAAACCGGAGCTGCGTCGTGAACCAAAATCACGGTCGCCTCGGGGACCAGCACATCACTGGGCGTCATGCAGTTGCGGCCTTTCTAATATTGTAGTCTGGGGAGAGGGTAGTCAGGTGCATATCATTCGCCATTTTGTTTCCTGCCGTGCCAGTTCGATCCAGAGTCAGGAAGGATTAAGCGTCCTAAGCGGTTGGGACAGGAAGCAAACTTCACTGAAGCCTGGAAGCCGACTGCCTTGCCTAAGCGGAGATCCTCTGCGATTGTTGAGTTTCAGCATCCAGGGGCCAAAGTCCTGAATGGACATCAGTTCTGCACCATGGGCACTTACCCGCAACTTCGTGGCGCTACCAAACCATATAGAAGTCCGGACTTCGCCTACCTGGCAGCCTGCTTCCATCCTGGACAGCATGAACTTTTCAGCGATCTTAGCCCACTCCAGAATAACTTTATATCGTCTTTACATCTTTCGGTCGCTCGGCGCGCTGGCGCCGAAATCCACCAGGCTCGTTGTGATGCCCCTGCGGTATCGCCATCATCAGCGCTGAACTAACCGGGCGGCCCGATCCCGATCGACGAAAACCGGACCACGTGGCGAAGATGGTTGCCGATCTCTCGCCCGCGCGGCAGCTAGCCGGCAAATGAGACTTGACGAACCAGTCGCCCCGGGTCGGTCGATCAGCCTGTGTCGGCGGATCAGACGTATTTCTCTTTCGGCACGTCCCCATTCATGGCCGGGATATTCGCGAGATCCACCACCGTCTATGACACAATTGTACGATGGTCTGTTACTTCCATTGGCCAGGGAGACGGGCGTATTGCCTTTCGGTTCTTATCGCTGGTGTGACCTGATGGCGCATTACCGTCTGGTTTGCCTTCAATTATCTCGGAGCAGCGACCATCCGGGTTGGCGGTGGGTACGTTCCATCCAGCACGTCGAGGCGTGCGATAAGGAGAAGCCTGGCTGCCATCGACATCCCCTGGCGCCACAATCAGTCAATGCTGGCTTCGTTTCCGATCAACGTCTCTTCTTGGCCTCAAGAAAGCCGCAGCAATAATGCTGTGATCATCAGCATGAGTCCTCATATGGCGAAATGATATAGGCGCAGTGCACGGATGACTTCATCTGATCGTCTGAAGCGCTTCAGACCAAGCACCCATGCCGTCACAGCCAGAAGTGGCTCTACATTAGTGTTCGGAAGCGGTCAGGTTTTGCCCGACTGTTGGTTTCAGTTGTTAGTTGCCGTAAGATCGCGGAAACGGGACAACGACCGCGACGGGCCAGAACACGATCCTGATCGAAGTCGAGAAGAACGGAGTATCTTTGAGGCTCGGATCGACCAAAGGCCAGAGCAGTTTCGTTCGGGGCCTCGTCAGGGACTATGACAGGGTAGGTAGCGTGCGGATCGCGGAGCTCGAATCATCTCAACGACCGATTCGGATCGACTCCCCGCAACTGGCCCGGTGTAGTTCATGACGCTGCCGATGGTTCCGACACCACCAGTTGACGGCATCAGGCCGCCATGATCGAAACCCAGGGTGTTGAAAAAGAGTTCATTATGCCGTTGCCAACCTGCTGATCGTCACGATACTGTGTTTCGTGGCTGGCCGGTGCCACTGTCGTCGCCCAGCGACTCCCAGCGTCGACGGCGGCGTCATTCGCCGATCTCCACCAGCTTCAAACTCGATGGACCATGGCGGTCGAATTACCAGAAGCTCAGTTCATGACGAAGAATGTACTTGGAGGAAGTAGAGCCTTCTGCGATTCAATCTGCTGCTGATGTGGTTTGAGGTCAGAGTGGGTGGGGTGCATGGCACTCAGTGGGGTGCAGAAGTTCCCACGCCGGCCGAGGTGTCAGTGAGGCCACGCCTGCAACGTCTTTCCAGTATTGGACTCACCAGGAGCTTGGTGTTCACTTAAGCTAGGTGAGAGTGAACACTGACCTGGGGTCAGCACGTGAAACTCAATCTCAGCACAAGGGTCTCTCAGAAACAGTCACAGGAGGTGAAAGACCTCGCCTCTAGTGACTTACTGCATGAAGTCAAAAGTGTTATCCCAGAAAGGTTCTTTATCAAAATGCAAGAAGGATAGCCCAGACTAAATTGGGCCCGGCAGTTACCTACACGGGCTCCTGACAATGCTCTTGACTCCAAACCATTTAGCTGTCCAAGCGTCTGCCGCCGAAACCACTACTCATATCGAAACCAGGGGCGCTTGATTGGCCTTGGCGATCTACCATGGTCCTGTCAGCCGAAGAGGATCTTTGTCATCGGCTGGCTGCTATCAGCAGTCAATGCAGAGCATCTATTTGCCATCTTAGTTCAGTGATATTCCCATATGACTCAGACTATAACGAAGCGTGAAGTGTCAGGAGGTGCGTGCGTTAGTGTTAATTACGGCTGGAAGTTGACTCCCAGCAAATCAGCGAGGGTGTTAAATCATAACGTCCCACATCGGTATTCTACGCCATTAAGCGTATCCGAAACACTGCTGACGGGAGATGCACCGGTGGGCCCGCGTCGGGAAACCCGACACGCCATTTCAAGGAGAAATCAGCGTCATTGCCCCAGAAGGCGATACGTGCAACTTCCGAAGGCGCCATATGAGTGCGATACCAGAACTCGGCCTTCTCACCAGGCCTCGCCGCGGATTACCATCATTGAACGGTTCACCGGTTTCGTGGGCGGCGTCAACCAATGTAGCCACGTCAGGTCCAGTGTGAGAAGCTTATCAGACGGAGCTCATTTACGAAGACCCAATGGCTGTATGGGTGCCGTCAATCTCCCCAGACCGAACCAGTGTTCTTATCAGTCAAGTGATGAAGTTCGCACCTCATGACTTTGAGCAGCTTCAGAATCTTAAGCCACCCAGTACCCAGCGCGTTCCAGGTCGCCTGGTCGCCGGGTTCAAGTCGTATCACCCAGGTCGTTGAAGTAAAACAAATACTGTTCCGTGGTCGTCTCGCCGACGATGACGCTCTGGGTACCGCCTTGGGATCTACATCTGCTTTAAGCATCCCATTGGGTCCTCAGCAGCTGTTGACCTGCGAAGCTGTGAAGGCAAGTTAAATCTCCGTCTGTATCCACGAAGGGTGGTTATTAGTCACTTCGTAAGTCAATCTTTTTCCAGCCGCAGGCGCCGTTGCTCCCCATGTGAAAGGAAGTCTCTCCTATCCAGGAGCAAGTAATGTCGGACAGGTATGCCCCATTCGGCTAGCCACAGTCAGCTGGCTGCTTGGGATCACCCAGCAGCACCCGGCCATCCATGGCCCAGGTTTAGTGAGTTCCTTTAGCCAGTTGCTGTCAGACAGCTCTGACCAGCCTTCCTGCTTGGGTTGTCACAGGATCAGCCTCAGCGGCTTCAGAGCCTGGAGACGGGGCTGGTGGCAGAGATTCACCCACCACCACAGTTCAATGATGGTGCATGGCATTCCCCTCAGAAGCATGCTGGTGCCCCATGGCACATTCCACCCAGGCCCATACCACAGTGGAGGAGAAAATTCTATCCAAGGCCCCAGGAGGTAGCCACCCTGCGCGCCAACGGTCAGGCGGCTAACCAGCGCTCTCGATCCCATGCCACTTGACCCACCTCCGCGCGTGCGGCGTGCGACGAATTAGAGAGGAGGCAGGTGCCCGAAACCGGGTCTCCTCACGCTCGAGGCAGTCGGCGATCGGGGATCCACATGCGGCCGGCGTGGGGGCGCCGAGGAGGACCCCGCAGGCTGCGTGAATCAGCCGGTGAAATCCGACACCATCTCGGCGGCACGCTCGCAATTCGAGCTCGATCCTGGGTATCGACCGGGGCGAGTCAGGATTCAGAGACCGTGAGACTGGCGGGGGCGCAAGCATGGGAGCAGCTATTCGGCTGCATCACTGGGCCCGCGATCCAGTCCGCCAGTATGGCGGACCCGGTCGGCGCCTCCCGGGCCGATCCGAGCCGCGAGGCCAGGGGTGGTGGCCAGGCCATCAGGCCCAGGTCAGGTCCTGGTCCCACCGTCCCGGTGGCCCGTGCAGGGAGCCTGCAGGACCAGTTCACAGTCTGCAGGCCCCGCTAAGAAGGTCTCGGATGCCAAGGCCCTCTGCGGGGTCTGCGGTTTTCAAGCGGCACCCTGACCAGCCACGGCCTCACCCATCTCGTCACGAACGTGGCGCTAGTTCTTCGTCAGCCCGGCGTACATGTCCACGGAGCGAGAAGCAGGAGAGCGCGGGCCGCCACGGCCGCCCCGCCCACACGCGTGACCTCCTGCCAGATCTCCGAGGTTTGTTCGCGGCGCCGACGCGGATCAGCGGCCCCGGCACCTTCGCGGCGTATGTGACCTCGGAGCTCTCCCGGATCATTCCGGCGGCCCTGACCGGGTACGCGGAGCTCGATCTCGCGAAGCGCTCCGTCCAGTTGGGTGATGGACGGGCCGGACGCGAGTCTTCCGAAGTGCGGCGCGCGTGCTCGCCGCCCACATCCCCGACAACCCGTTCATCGGCTATCCGGAAGCGCACCGGCGACGCGGCGGACGCGTGCGGCTCTCCGACCTCACGACGGCCCGCAGCTTCCGGGAGACGGCCTCTTTGCGCGAGTTCTACCGCCCGCTCCACGTCCAGTACTCGATGGCCTGCGCGCTCCGGCTCGACCAGCGGGAGCTGGCCGCGATCGCCCTGTACCGGAGCGGGTCCGACTTCTCGGAGCGCGACCGCCTCTGCCTCGACCTGCTCAGGCCCCACCTGGTCCACCTGCGGCTGACCGCCGAGGCGATGGCCCGGACGCGACGGGACCTGACGCTGATGACCCGAGGCGTCGAGGCGTGGGCTCACGGCTTCCTCATCATCGATCGAGAGGGACGCATCCGGCGCGCCACGGACGGGGTCGAGCGATGGATCACGCGCTACTTCGGCTCCGCGCCCCGGGCGGACCAGTTGCCCGCGACCCTTCACGAATGGGTCCGATCGCAGGAGAGGGCGCGTGGCCGCGCGGATGCCATCCATGCCGGTTCAGCAAGCCGCTCTCGGTCGAGCGGGATCAACGCCGCCTGACCGTGCGTCTGGTCTGCGCAGTCACCGGATGCCATCCTTCTCCCTCGAGTGAAACCGCGACCGGCGTGGAGCCTGCCGTTCTGGTGCGTCTCGGGTCTGTCATCGCGCGAGGCCGAGGTCCTCGCCTGGGCCACCGCCGGCAAGACCAGCCCCGCCATCGCGGCGCTCCTCCACATCTCCCCGCGCACCGTTCAGACTCATCTCGAGCGGCGTCTACCGGAAGCTCGGGGTGGAGACGCGGACGGCCGCGGCGGGACGCGCCCTGGAGGCCATGCGCGACGCCGGCGTCGGCCCGGCTTGACGGGCTAGGCGGGGCCGTTCGGCGCGCCAGAACGCCCGGTCGGACTTCGGCGCGCTGTCGCCCGCCAGCGTCGACCGCCTGCTGTTGGGCCTCTTCTTCGGCACCGTGAAGCGAGCGATGGGTTGGCGAGTCGGACCGCTCGGACGTTCTGCCTTCCGGTTCCGTGTAGCATGAGGACCAGTGCGGCAGCGAGCGACCGAAGGCAGACATGACTCAGCGTGGAGGACACGGTGAAGGTGGCGGGGATCGCGCCCCGCTAGTGGGCGCGACCGCCCGCCGATGAAGGGCAAGCTCACGCTGGTGCCGTCGAGGCCACGGCCGTCGCCGAAGGCCACCTCCGGCGCGGCCGCGATCGATCCCGTGTGCGGCATGACCGTCGATCCCGGACACGGCGGCCGGCTCGCACGTCCACGGCGGCCGCACCTACTGGTTCTGCTCGGCCGGCCTGTCTCGAGCGCTTCCGCGCCGATCCGGAGCGGTATCTGGCGCGCCGAGCCCGACGCGCGGGCGCACGCCCCGGCGCCGTCTCCGACCGGGCGCGGCGAGCGACTACACCTGTCCCATGGACCCCGAGGTGCGCCAGGCCGGGCCGGGGCGCGTGCCCGAAGTGCGGGATGGCGCCTCGAGCCGGTCGCCGTCGAGGCGCTGCCCACGCGGACCGAGTGGGTCTGCCCGATGCATCCGGAGATCGTGCGGACGGCTCCGGCGCGTGCCCGATCTGCGGCATGGCGCTGCGAGCCGTCGACAGGTCACGCTCGCGGAGGAGGCGAGCCCGGAGCTCCGAGCGACATGACGCAGCCGGTTCTGGATGAGCCTCGTCCTGACCGTCCCGCTGGTGGCGATCGCGATGTCGGACCTGATCCCCGGCCAGCCGCTCCAGCACGCGGTGTCGCCGCGCGCGCTCGCCTCGGGCTCCAGCTCCTGCTGGCGACCCCGGTCGTGATCTGGGGCGGCGCGCCGTTCTTCGCAGCGCGCCTGGGCGTCCATCGTGAACCGGAGCCCGAACATGTTCACGCTGATCGCGCCTCGGGACAGGCACCGCGTACGGCTACAGCGTGGTCGGCCACGCTCGCCCCGGGCTTGTTCCCGCCCGACGATGCGCGGCCACGGGGACGAGGTCGGCGTCTACTTCGAGGTCGCGGCGGTCATCACGGTTCTCGTGCTGCTGGGCCAGGTGCTGGAGCTCCGCGCGCGGGGCCGGACGAGCGACGCGCTCCGCGCGCTGCTGAGCGCTCGCGCCGACGACCGCGCGCGTCCTCCGGGACGACCAGCGCGAGGAGGACGTGCCGCTCGACCAGCGTGCGCCGTCGAGCGACCGGCTGCGCGTGCGGCCGGGCGAGCGGGTCCCGGTCGACGGCGTCGTTCTCGAGGGACGGAGCGTCGTCGACGAGTCGATGATCACCGGAGAGCCGGTGCCCGTCGAGAAGGCGCCCGAGGATCGGGTGACCGGCGGCACCGTCAACGGGGCGGGCGCCTTCGTGATGCGGGCCGAGCGCGTCGGCCGGGACACGCTGCTCGCGCGGATCGTCCAGCTGGTCGGCGAGGCGCAGCGGAGCCGCGCGCCGATCCAGCGCCTGGCAGACCGCGTGTCCGCCTATTTCGTGCCGGCCGTGGTGGCCGTGGCGCTCCTGAGCGCCCTCGTCTGGGGAACCATCGGGTCCGAGCCGCGTCTGGCCTACGCGCTGGTCGCGGCGCGTCGCCGTCCTGATCATCGCGTGCCCGTGCGCGCTCGGGCTCGCGACGCCGATGTCGATCATGGTGGGCACGGGCCGCGGCGCGACCGCGGGCGTTCTCGTCAAGCACGCGAGGCGCTCGAGGTCACTCGGGGCAGAGAGGTCGACACGCTCGTCGTCGACAAGACCGGGACCCTGACCGAGGGCCGGCCCCGGCTGGCCACGCTGGTCGCGCTTCCGCCGCACGACGAGGCCGAGCTCCTCCGGCTCGCGGCAAGCCTCGAGCAGGCGGAGCGAGCATCCTCTCGCCGAGCGCGATCGTGGGGCGCGCGCCGCGAGCGCAGGCTCGCGCTCGAGGAGGCCGCGGACTTCCGCGCCTGCCGGGAGCAGGGGATGCGCGGGCCGCGTCGGGGCCGCCGCGTCGCGCTCGGGAACGCGCGGCTCCTGGAGACGCTCGGGATCCCGCCCGGAGACCTCCCGCGCGGGCGGACGCGCTCCGCCGGGAGGGCAGACCGCGGTCCTGGTCGCCGTCGACGACCGCCCGGCGGGTCTCGTCGCGGTGGCCGATCCGATCAAGAGCCTCGACGCCGGAAGCGCTCCGGTGGCTCCACGAGGACGGGATCCGCGTCGTCATGGTCACCGGCGACAGCCGCGCCACCGCAGGAGGCGGTCGGCCGGACGCTCGGCATCGACCGAGGTGCGTGGCCGAGGTCCTGCCCGATCAGAAGATCGCCGTCGTCAAGCGACTCCAGGACGCGGGGCGCATCGGTGGCGATGGCGGGCGACGGGATCAACGACGCGCCGGCGCTGGCGCAGGCGCGACGTCGGCATCGCGATGGGCACCGGGCACCGACGTCGCGATGGAGAGCGCCGGACATCACGCTGGTGAAGGGGGACCTCCGGGGCATCGCGCGCGCCCGCCGTCTCAGCCGCGCGACGATGCGCAACATCCGGCAGAACCTCTTCTTCGCGTTCGTCTACAACGTGCTCGGAGTGCCGATCGCGGCGGGCGTCCTGCTACCCGGTGCTCGGCCTTCTCTTGAGCCCGATGTTCGCGAGCGCCGCGATGACCTTCAGCTCGGTGTCGGTGATCGCCAACGCGCTGAGGCCTCCGCGCGCGGCTCTGAGCTGAGGCGGGGCCGGCGTACTGGATCGCCGGGCCCGCTGGAGCGCGCCGGGATGCTACGCGGGCGGCGCGATGCCGAGCGCGCGGGCCATGTCGCGGATCGCGACCGTCTCGTTCTCGCTCACGCGCGTCCCGCCGATCCCAGGAAGCCGCCCTCCTTCGCCGCCTCGGCGGTGCGCTGGGCGATCGCCACCAGCCAGCGCTTGACGCCCTCGGCCTCCTTGGAGGCCTTCCGGTCGACGAGCGAGGCGAGCGCCCGGCAGGCCTCGAGGGCGTGGCCCTGGAGCTGCTGGGGCGGTAGGGCCCGCAGATCGGCGAGATCGAGCTGCGCCCGGCGCGTCCGCCGACGAGAGCTCGGCGACCAGGCTGCGCAGGAGCTCGTTCGAGAGGCCACCCGCTCCCCTCGCCTCGCGTCTTCGTCTCGTTCACCAGCTTTCCAACGGCGAACATCTCCCGCAGGACTCCCAGCGGGCCGCTCGGGCTGGCGGCGACCACCGCCAGCCCGGCCATGAGAGGCGACTTCAGGACCAGCTTCCACTCCTCGGCGGAGTAGTCGGTCTTCGTCGACATCACACGCCTCCGGTCGCCGATGCGCCTCCGGCCCGCGACCTCAGGACTTGGCGGCCGGCGGCACCGGCATGCCGAGCGCCTCGAGCGGCGCCGCGACCGTCTTCTGCTTGACGACGCTTCGCCTTGGCGACGGCGTCCGCGATGCCGCCGCCCGAGTACGCCGCCATCGCGTCCGTCCATCCCTGGGCGGCCGCCGCCAGGTCGGCCTTCGCGGCGTCGAACTTCTCCTTCGTCACGTTGGCGGGGAGCTTCTTGCTCTTGGAGAGGATGCCGACCCGGGACTTGGCCGCCTCGATCATCTTGGGTAGTCCGGCGCTCATCTCTTCCCAGCTCTTCGTGAGCTCCGCCTTCTTGGCGGCGGCTGCGGCGGCGATGCTTTTCGCCTGGGTGGCCAGCGCCGGGGCCTCGGCCAGGACGGCCTTGTACTCGCCCTTCGCGAACTTGTTCCTTCACGGAGGCCAGCGCCGCATCGAGCGAGCGGGCCTGGTCCGGCACCCACTTGGCCGCCTCCGCCTTGACCTCGGCGACCGCCGCTTCGGCGGCCTTGACGGCTTGCTCGGCCGGGGCCTTGTCGCTGGCGCACGCGGACAGCAGCACGAGGGCTCGCCGGGCACAGCGCTCTTCTCACTCGCGCATCATCGCCTCCTCGATCGGTTGGGGACTGGGACCGTTGCCTTCCGCCGGCTCAGGGGATGCGGAGCCGCTGGCCGATCTTGATCTTGTCCGGATCCTTGAGAACGTCGCGGTTCGCCTCGAAGATCTTCGGGTAGAGGCTGCCGTCGCCGTAGTAGCGCTCGGCGATCTTCCAGAGCGACTCGCCCTTCGATCACCTCGTGCCACTGCTCGGCGCTCCACGCGTCGCCGCCGCTCGTGCACCGTCTCTGCTCTATCGGTCACGCTCCTGCCCTCCTCGCCATCACGCCGTTGTGATCTGCTGCTCCCGTCAGCGTCCATCGGTCGATTGGCACGCGCTGGTAGCCTCGGGGCGGCCGGCCTGCGCGCTGTCAATCTCAGACTCCGATACCGGGCCCGGGCGGCGCAATACGACCTTGGTCCTACGGAATCCCCTCCCGGGAGGCTGGCGCCGGAACGAGGACACGCGCGGCATGCCGATACGCCCGGCCGCGATCGGCGTGCCCACGACGCCCCGGCTCCGAAGAGGTCACGAAGATGTCCCCACAGGTCGCCGACAAGATCGTCGAAGGAGGCGTTCGAAGGAGGATCAGAGCGCGTCCCGCGTGGCCCACGGCAGGGGTTCGGCTGGCCCTCACCGTTTCTGATCGCCAGCCGCGGCGGCGCTGTGGCCGGTCGCGGACGCCGCCGCCCAGGCACTGGTCGTCGGCGCCAACTTCGTGATCAAGAGCCTCGATCCCGCCCGGACCGTCGAGACCGACCAGCAACATGGTCGAACCACTCCGTCTACGACTCCCTCGTCACCTTCGACGGGGAGGACCTGACCACGCCGAAGCCGCTCGCTGGCCACCGACTGGACGGTGTCGCCGGACGGCAAGACGTACACCTTCCGGCTCCGGCGGAACGTGCGCTTCGCCGAGCGGGAACCCGCTGACGTCGGCCGACGTGAAGTGGTCGCTCGACCGCGTGCGCTATCGTCAAGAGCAACCCGGCGTTCTTCCTGAACTCCGTCGAGGACATCCTCACGCCCGACCCCTTACACGGTGGTTCTGAAGCTCGAAGGCGCCGAACCCGTCGCTGCTGCCGATCCTGTCGAGCTCGAGCCTCGGCGCGATCGACAGCAAGCTCGTGAGCGCGGAAGGGCGGCGACGCCAGCCCGGACGCGAAGGACAAGGACAAGGCCGAGCCCTTCCTGATCGCGCAGTCCGCCGGCACCGGCGCCTACGTCATGGAGCGGCTACGTCCCGGATCAGGAGATCGTCCTGTCCGGAACCCGAACCACTGGCGCGGCGCGGCCGAAGCGTCGAGCGCATCGTGATCCGCAACATCACGCGAGCCGGCGGCCCAGAAGCTCCAGCTCGAGCGGGGCGACCTCGACATCGCCACCGGGCTCGACCAGGACCAGATGCGCGCGCTCCGCAACGTCGCCCGGCGTGACGGCCAAGGCGAGCCCGGCCGCCACGACCTTCTACGTCCTGATGAACGCCGATCCCCAGATCGGCGGGCCCGTTCGCCAATCCCAAGGTCCAGCAGGCGGTGCGCTACGCCCTCGACTACGACGGCATCCTGGCGCTGGCCGGCCCGGGCGCCGTCCGGCTGGCCGGCGTCATCCCGCCGGTGTTCCCGGGCGCCATGGATCCCAAGCCAGGGCGCGCGCACCGACCGCGATCGCGCCCGCGCGCTCCTCAAGGAAGCGAACCTGGGCGAGGTGAAGGGCGCGCTCACCTACGCGAGCGACTCGACCATCTTCGGCGTCCAGATGAACCTGCTCGCCCAGAAGATCCAGGCCGACCTCGCCGCAGTGGGCATCGGCCGATCAGCCTGAACGGCCTGCCCGCGCGACGGCGCTCCAGCTCTACCGTGACGGCAAGAACCAGGTCGGCGCCTGGAGCTGGGCGGCGGACTATCCGGACGGCCAGAACTTCCTCGTGTACGCGCCGGGCCGGACCGTCGGGAAGCGCGCGGGCTGGCTGCCGGAGGCGAGCCCGGAGGCGCGGGAGCTCGCCCAGATCGCGGCCGACGCCGAGGCCGAGCGGGATCCGGCGAAGAGCGCCGGCCTCTACCGGAAGCTCGACGAGCGGATCGCCCAGGTGGGCCCCTACGCGCCGCTCTTCCAGCCCGCGGTGCCCTACGCGTTCCGCTCCAACGTGCAGGGCGTGACGTTCAGCAGCGTGTGGGGCGTGGACTTCTGGACGGTGAGCAAGTAGCAGGGTCGCGAGCTGACGAGCTTCCGGCTCTTCGTCGCGCGCCGGCTTCTGCTGCTGGGGCCGATGCTCGTCGGCATCACGCCTGCTCACGTTCCTCCTGTCGCACGCCGTACCCGCCAACCCGGTCACCGCGAGCCTGGGGGAGCAGGCGGCGGCGGACCCGGCGGTCGTGGCGGCGTTCCGGCACGAGTGGGGCCTCGACCGCTCGCTCCCCGAGCAGTACGGCATCTATCTCTGGAACCTCGTCCGCGGGAACTTCGGTGTCTCCATCTCCACCCGGCAGCCGGTCTGGCTCGACCTCCGCCAGACCCTTCCGGCGACGGTCGAGCTGGCCGTCGTCGCCATGACCGTGAGCATCCTCGTCGGGATCCCGCTGGGCGTCCTCTCGGCGGTCAAGCGGGCAGCCGTCTGTCGACCAGCTGACCCGCGTCATCTCGCTGGTCGGCGTCTCGATGCCGATCTTCTGGCTCGGGCTGATCGCGCTGGTGGTCTTCTACGCCCGGCTGGGCTGGGCGCCGCCGCCGGGACGGCTGTCGGCGACGCTCGGGCCTCCGCCGATGGTCACCGGCTTCCTCCTGGTCGACTCGCTCCTCGCCGGGCGGCCCCGCCGTGGCGCTCGATGCTCTCCGTCACCTCGTCCTGCCGGCCGCCGTCCTCGCCACGTACAACCTGGGCATCGTGACCCGCCTGATGCGCGGCAGCACGCTCGACGTTCTCGGCGAGGACTACGTCCGGACCGCCCGCGCCAAGGGGCTCGCGGAGGCCGCGGTGACGCTCCGCCACGCCGCCCGCAACGCCCTCATCCCCGTGATCACGGTCATCGGCCTGAGCTTCGGCCGCCTGCTGTCGGGAGCCGTCATCATCGAGAGCGTCTTCGCGTGGCCAGGGCTCGGCTTCTACGCCTTCCGGACGGCGACCTCGCTCGACTTCCCGGCGATCATGGGCGTCGGCGATCGTCGTCGCGACGGTCTACGTTCTGGCGAACCTCCTGGTCGACGTGGCCTACGCGCTGATCGACCCGAGGATCCAGGTGGGGCAGTGAGGACGTCCGCGCTGGCGGCGGCGGCGCTTCGTGGTGGTCGCGCTCTGGCTCGCGCTGGCCGCGGCGGCGCCGCTCCTCGCGCCGTACGGGCCGCTCAGCCAGGACATCGTCGGACGTCTCGCGGCGCCGAGCTCCGCCCACTGGCTCGGGACCGACGCCCTCGGTCGCGACATCCTGAGCCGGATCCTGCACGGCGCCCGCATCTCCATCCCGGTCGGACTGGCCGCGGTGGTCCTGGCGGCGCTGCTCGGAGCGCTGGTGGGCGGGCTGGCGGGCTTCGCGGGCCGCCGGCTCGACGACGTCGCGATGCGGATCGCCGACCTCATGCTGGCCTTTCCCACGGTGATCCTCGCGCTGGTCATCACGGCGGCGCTCGGTGTCGGGATCCGGAACGCGGTCATCGCCATCATGGTCGCGTGGTGGCCGACGTACGCGCGGCTCGCGCGCGGGCTCGTGCTGGCGGTCCGCGAGCGCGAGTACGTCCAGGTCGCCTACGCGCTGGGCGCCTCCGACGGGCGCGTCCTGTGCCGTTACATCGCGCCGAACGTGCTCTCCTCCATCGTCGTCCTGGCGACGCTCGACGTGGGACACGCGATCCTGACGTTCGCGTCCCTCTCCTTCCTGGGCCTCGGGCCGCCGCCCGAAGTGCCGGAGTGGGGGTCGATGATCGCCGCCGGCCGGAACTACCTCGACCAGTGGTGGATCGCGACGTTCCCGGGGCTCGCCATCCTGAGCCTCACGATCGCGTTCAACATCGTGGGCGACAGCCTCCGGGACTACCTGGATCCGCGGCTGCGCAAGGTGTGAGCGCGCGCGCCCGGACCGCGCGGCCCGCCCGCGCGGCCCGCGCCGATAACCCATCCGCCGTGATTCCTCGTCGAACCGTGGTGTGCCTGAGCATCGCGCAGCTCGTGTCGTGGGGAGTCTCCTATCATCTGATCGCCGTCTTCGGTGAACGGATTGCCGCCGACCTCGGCTGGAGCCGTCCGCTCGCGTACGGCGGCTTGACCCTCGCGCTCGTCGTGATGGGGGTGTGCTCGCCTCCGGCGGGCGGTGCGATCGACCGGCTGGGCGGGCGACCGCCCATGGTGGCGGGCTCGCTCCTCAACGCGATGGGCTGCCTCGGAATCGCGACGGCCCACGGCGTCCCGCTCTACTACGCCGCGTGGGCGTGCATCGGCGTCGGAATGCGCCTGACGCTCTACGAAGCGGCCTTCGCCGCCCTCGCCCGGATCGGCGGCCCCGCGGCCCGGCGGCCGATCTCGCAGATCACGCTCCTCGGCGGGCTCGCGTCGACCGTGTTCTGGCCGGTCGGCCACGCACTGGCCGAGCGGCTCGGCTGGCGCGACGCGCTCGTCACCTACGCGGCCCTCGCGCTTCTGACCGTCCCCTTGCACCTCGCCATCCCCGGCACGCGCCACGGCGAGACGCCGGGAGGCCCCAGCGTGGCCGGCGACGCTCCGCTCGCCCGGACGCGACGCCAGCGGGCCGTCGCCGGGGGCCTCTACGCCCTGATCGCCACCCTGGCCGGCTTCCTGAACTCCGGCATCTCCCGCACCTCATCGCCATCCTGGCGGGCTTCGGCATTGCCGGATCGCTTTCCGTGTGGATCGCGTCCCTCCGGGGCGTCGGCCAGTCCTCGGCCCGGGTTTGGGAGATCCTGTTCGGAGGCCGGATCCATCCGCTGACGCTCAACCTGCTGGGGGTGCTGCTCCTGCCGGTGTGCTTCGCGGCCGGCCTGCTGAGCGGGCGGTTCGTCGGCGCGGCGATCGTCCTGCCTTCTTGTCCGGGGCCGGCAACGGTATTCTGGCGATCACGCGCGGCACGTTACCGCTCGTGCTGTTCGACCCTCGCACGTATGGAGCCGTCACCGGCCGACTGTTGATGCCGAGCCTCGTCCTGTCCGCGGCGGCGCCGATCACCTACGCCTTCGTCATCGAGCGGCTCGGCCAGAGCGGCTCGCTCTACCTGTCGGTGGCGCTCGCCTCCACCGCGCTGGTTGCCGCGATCGCCCTCAAGGCAATGTTCTCCGCCAGCGCGACGGCGAGACACTGAGCAGGGGCTCACGCGTCGGAGCGTTCTCTCGTAGTTCAAGCTACGCGGGGTGGATGCGCTCCTCCGGAACCTCCACTCGCTTGACACCTTTGAAGCTGAAGAGCAGCTCGACGAGGTAGGTCGGCGGATCGGCGGACGTCTGCCGGAGGATGGTCGCGAGGGCTTCACGGACGTTCTGACTGAACGCGACACCCTCCACGACCATGCCCGAGAGGTCGACCTTCACGCGCTGGTCTGGGGCAAGCATTCGCGTCAGGGACCCTGCGCTTCCAACCGGCGGAGGAACACCTCGATCTCCTTCTTCGTCTGGAGATCGCCGTTCCGAGTGGCGGCTCTCGAGCCCCTTTGCGTACGCGTCCCTGGCCTCGGCCACACGTCCGGCGCGCTCGAGCGCGCGACCGAGCCCGCGATACGCGGCCGAGTAGTCGGGCTTCAGCCGGACGGCTTCCTGATACTCGGCGGCCGCGCTCGCCGGCTCCCCGGCATCGAGATACGCGCCGGCGAGGCCGAAGTGGACGACGGGATCCTCCGGCATGAGCTCGAGGACTTCCTTGAACTCGGCGATGCGATCGCCCTCAGTCATGTGGACCGTCCTGCGCGCAAGTCGAGGGGGCAGGCGTCGCCGCGACTTCGCGTCACTGCCCGAAGCATCTTGCGGAGGTTGTCGAACCCCGCTTCGTAGATGCCGCGGATGACCTTGACCGCCTCGGGCTCCGACGCGCCGGCGGGCTCGAACGCGCTCGACCATTCCACGGTGCAGCTCTTGCCGTCCTGGTTCTCCTCCACCTGGAGCGAGGCCTTGTAGCCCGAGACTGGAGCGGCCCCTCGAGGATCGAGTACGAATAGGTCCGCTTCTTGTCGTCCTTGCCTTCGAGCCGCTCGACGATGCTGCCGCCGCCGTGCAGGGTGAGGCGGCGGACTGCGGCCGTGCCTCTCCTGGACTCGTCGCTCCTCGCGACTGCCGGGTGCCACTTCGCGAGGCTGTTGAAGCCGCCGATCGTGTCCCATACCGTCCGGGCGGGGACGGGGAGTACCGTGGAGAGGCGCACCTTGGCCATGTCATTCCTCCGTTGCTGGTCGTGGGATATTATGCGCTGACGCGCCATCTCAGAACCGCCAGCGGGTCGTTGCATCGGGGAAGCGCTTCTCGGGCACGCCGAACACGATTCGCGGATGCACGGCGTAGATCGGCCCCATCGAGGTATCGAGCTTCCAGGGACGGTACTTCGTGTGGTACGGGCGGGCCAGGCGCGCCAGGAGCGGCCGGTCGCGGACGACTCCGCGCGCGACGCCCTCCACGATGACGGCCTCGGCGGCGCGCTCCGTTGCACACGATGCAGCGGCGAGTTCCGCGCCAGGTTTCGCGCCTTGCGCGACCCCGCCCGGTGCTGAAGTAAAAGGCCTGGTCCACCCAGATGCCCCAGACCGGCATCGTGTGCGGCCGCCCGTCGGGTCGCACCGTGATCAGCCAGTAGTTGTGCGACCGGATCAGCCCGCTCGGCCCAGGCCCAGGGCAGGATCCCCTCCGCGCTGTCCGGGATTCCGTAGCCCGGCATGTGGGGCCGCGACGCTTTGGGTGTCACGGCATGCCGCGCGGGGCGCGTCGTCGGCTTCCGGCGAAGCGTTCTGCGCCTCACGCGGAGGCCCCCGGCCACGGAGTGTGGAGCAAGGTGTACTCACCGATGGTCCGCTCACCAGCCGGGCCGATGCCATAGAGACCGAGCCGCATCCGGAGCGCCGGGAGGGCCCGCACCGCATCGCCGCGCTCCACGAACACCACCTCTCCGCGCTCGTTGTCCACCGGAACGTCCGTGCGGCGCTCGCGCAGGCTCTCCGGCGCGTCGAGATAGAGCGAGGTCGACCCGTCTCGCCGGCGTGGAACCTCGCCCGGAGCGTGAGGGCGATCAGGTCGTCGTCCGGTCCCGCGCTGTGCAACGCGTCTGACTGCCAGCCTCGACGCGGATGATGCCGGATGCGGACACCGTCGTGCTCGAGGCGTGCCAGGAGGGCCGGCGTGAGCGCGAGCGGCACCTCGCCCCTGCGGATCGCGTCCCGAGCCGCGGCAACGACCCCGGCGAGCGCCTCCGCGCGCTCGGCGCAGGCGGCGCACGCCATGAGGTGCTCCTCGGCCGCGGCCTCGGCTGCCGGAGCCAGGTCGTGGATCCAGTAGTCGGTGAGGGTGGCCAGGGGTAGTGGAGTCGGGCACGCGGTCACGGCTTTGCCCTCGGGGCAGTCCTGGAGGCGCGCGAGCGCCCGGTGGCGGAGCACCCGGACGTTGCCGGCGGACGCGTCCCGAGCTCCCGCGCGATCTGTCCGCGCTCCGCTCCGCGTAGAACGTCAGCGCCACCACGGTCCGGTCGCGGGCGGGGAGGCGGCCGAGGCAGTCGGCGAGCCGATCACGGTCGAGGGCGGCACCGGCGGACCGCTCGGCTCCGGCTCGAGGTCGCGCGCGAACCGGGCCAGGAGTTCCGCCCGCTCGCCGCTCGCCCCGCCGCTGGTTCGCGATCGTCATCCGGCAGGCGCCGAGCACGAAGGGACGCGAGCCGCTCCGGCTGCTGGACCCGGCCGGCTCGCAGGGCCTCGAGGGTGGTCACCAGCACCTCCTGGACGAGATCCTCGGCCGCGGCCCGCTCGCGGAGGCGGCGGAGACCGAAGAGCCGGATGCGAGGGGCGAAGCGCCGGGCGAGCTCCGCCTCGGCCGCGCTGGCCTCGTCGGGATCTCCCTGCGGCGACCCGGCGTGCCAGGTCGGCGTCGTCGACCTCCGGGCACGTCCGGCCGTCCCTGCACACGCTCACGGTAGCATGCCACCACACACCGGGACGTGTCACGAGCCGGGCGGCCGTTACGCCGCTGTGTCGACGCGGCCGCGCCACGCGCCGGGTCGCTTCGGTCGTGTAACGAGACCTCCGTCGACGACACAACCGAACCGCAATCACACGAAGGGAGGGCCTGATGGCCACCACGAGCGACGGATCCCGCACCAACGTGCATGAGATCGCGAGCGGCATCTACCGGATCAGCACCCGAGTGAGCCTGGAGGAGTCCCCGGAGGGTTCACCTTCAACCAGTATCCGTCGTCGACGAGGAGCCGCTGCTCTTCCACACGGGGCCGCGGCGCCTCTTCCCCGAGGTCCGGGACGCGGTCGCCACCGTGCTGCCGGTCGAGCGGCTCCGGTGGATCGGTCTCTCGCACGTCGAGGCCGATGAGTGTGGATCCCCGAACCAGTGGCTCGCGGCGGCCCTGCACGCCTTGCCCTTGTGCGGGCAGGTGGCCGCCATGGTCTCCATCGGCGACCTGGCCGACCGCCCACCCCGGGCGCTGGCCGACGGCGAGACCCTTTCCCTGGGCACCCGCCGCGTGACCTGGCTTGACACGCCTCATCTGCCCCACGCGTGGGAGTGCGGTTTCCTTCACGAGTCGCACACGCGAACCCTGCTCTGCGGCGATCTGTTCACCCAGGGTGGGAGCGGCCTTCCCGCGTTGACCGAGTCGGACATCCTCGGTCCCAGCGAGGCCTTCCGGAAGCCCATGGACTACTTCTCTCTCACGCGCCGGACGGGCGTCGGCACCTCGAGCGTCTCGCCAGCCTCGCTCCCACCACGCTCGCTTGCATGCACGGCAGCGCATGGCGGGGCGATGGCGGGGCGCTGCTGCAGCCCTGGCGAGCGCTATCGAGCGCTGATCGCGCGCGGGAGCCGACGGCCCGCGGCGAGGGTGTCGGTCAGGCGGGGGCGGGGCGCCTCCCGCCTGGGGCGGGACGGGGGCCAGCATGTTGGCGTCGCGGGCCGGGACCCACTTGCCGTGTTCCCTCCTGAGGATGGAGAGCGTGTGTCCGGCGCGCGTCACCGAGCGGTCTCTCCGGGCGGAGTCACGACTACGGTAAGCCGTGTCCACATGGAGGCCCAATCGCCCAGGATCTGGATCTCCTGGATCTCGCTGGCCCCGTCGAAGCGGGGGAGCTCCTGGGGCCGACTGCGCTCGCCGCTGCCGCGAAGCTCGCCTTTCCCCGCATGGGCGGCTGGCCGGGCGCCGGGAACACGACGTCCTCGGCCATCGAGGCCGAGGACGGTCTCGATGTCACCGGCTTCGTCGCCGCCATCCAGGTGGCGACGAGCCGCCGGATCTCCTGCTCGTCACTGCTCATGTGGGATCTCAGGCGATCGGTCGCCCCGGCATGGGTGCGTGGCCGGGCTCCCGGCTCGCGTCGGAAGCTCGCGTGACCGGACGGTCGTGCCCGTTCGCCTGCATGCCTAGCGGGGCTCGAGGATGCCCCGTTGAGCTCCACGAGCTCGCCGTCTCGGAGCAAGGCGCCGAGCGTATGCTCTCCGTCCCAGGTCACCCGGAGCGCGACCTGCATCTCGCGCAACGGCGATCCGTAGGGCGCGAGCTGGACCGAGGACAGAGTCACCTCCGACCACACCGCGCTGGGCTCCGTCACGCCCGGGATCGCCGCGAGGCCTCCGTCTCGGCCGGCGGTGTAGTGCGCGTAGAGCTCGGCAGGTTACGCGCTCAGGGGCCTCTGCCCACCACGCGGAGGCCTGCCCGGCCAGGCGGAGCGCCCTCGGGGGACGGGCCGGAACGCGGGCCAGGCAGATGGAGCGGGAGGCGCGCGGCGGCGTCGAGCGCCACAACGCCGCGCCAGTGGCCTCCCGGTAGGACAGAGGGCTCAGCTCGGGATGGGACTGCGGCGGCGGCCGAAGGAAGTCGAAGAGACCCATGCTAGGCGCGCGTCGGGTCGCTGCTCATCGTGACGCCGCATCCCATGATGGGCCGCTCCGATCCTGTCGTCGAACCGGCCTGCCCGAACACGCGCGTGGGTCGGAGGTCATCGGCGCGCGGGGTGACCACTCGTAGGAGGACGTCCGGGCACCGCTCTTCGTTTCCGGAGCCGTCCCCGAAGGCGATGGCCTGGAATCCCGCGGCGCTCGTAGAAGGACCGGGGCCGGCTGGTTGTGCTGGAACGTGTAGAGCCGGATCGGCGGCGCGAGGTCTTGCTTGGCGCGATCCAGCAGCCGCGTGCCAACGCCCCGTCCCACCCAATCGGGGCGCACGTAGAGCTGCTCGATCCAGCCGCGGCTGTCGATGCCGGTCGACACGGCGAGGAGCCCCACGACCTGATCGTCGACCACGGCGACGGTCGTGCGTCCGGCGGGGATCAGATGCCGGCGGATCCACCCGCGAACTTCCTCGTCGGAGTGGACCAGGGGCGCACAGGCGACGAGCTCCTTGCGGGAGCGGAGATAGACATCCGCCACGGAGCCGGCGTCGGCCAGCGTCGCGGCCCGAAGGTGAAGGATCAGCGCGTCTCGTCCACGGCGGCGGAGCTGTCCTCTATCGACGCCGGTCGACGACGATCTGGCCTTCCTTCATCACGACCAGCAGCCGCGCCGGGTCTTGCAGGACGCGCACGTCCCGGTCCGGCTCGCCGTCGACGACCAGGAGGTCCGCAAGCTTGCCTCGGCTCGAGGGTTCCCAGGCGATCCTCGGCGCCGAGCGCCGCCGCGGCGTTCCGGGTCCCCGCCATCAGGGCCTGCTCGGGCGACATGCCGCGCTCCACCATCAGCTCGAGCTCGTAGGCGTTCTTCCCCAGTAGTCGCGGAGCGACCGATAGGTGTCGGTGCCGAGCGCCATCGGCACGCCCGCCTCGCAGGCGCGCCTAAACCACTTTGTCGCCTACCGCGGCGACCTGCTCGTACTTGCGGACGACGTCGGCAGGCGCTCGTCCGGCGGCGCGCCCGGACCGCGCGCGCTCGGAGCGAATCGAGATGGTCGGCACCATGAACGCTCCACGCTCCCGGAAGAGGTCCAGGCACTCCTCGTCGAGCTCCGTGCCGTGCTCGATGGTGTCGACGCCGGCCCGCAGCGCTCGCTTCGTGGCCTCCGCCGTGTGGCTGTGGACGGCCACCCGCTTGCCGACCGCGTGGGCCTCGTCGACGAGGGCGGCGAGCTCCTCCGCCGTGTAGTTCCGCCACCAGAGCTCTTCCTTGTGCCCGGCGGCCCCGCCCGAGGCGGAGGTCTTGAAAAGGTCGACGCCGAGCCGGATCTCCCGCGCGGACCAGCCGGCGCACCGCCCAGGGCCCGTCGGCGTAGACGGACTCGTCCCGCGGCCAGACGTCGGGCAGGGGAAGGTCGGAGTGCCCGCCGGTCTGGCCGACCCAGCCGGCGGCGAAGATACGCGGGCCCGGCACGAGGCCGATGGCGACGGCGCGCCTCAAGGCCAGCACCTCGTGGTTGAGCGGGTTGATGGGCCCGGCCAGGTCGCGGATGGTCGTGAAGCCCGCCTCGAGCATGAGGCGGGCGTTCTTCGCCCCGTGGAGCGTGAGAAGCTGGGTCCGGGCGCTCACCTCGGCCCAGATCGCGTTCGGCTCGTCGGGGTCGACCACGCGCTGACCAGGTGGACGTGGAGATCCATGAGGCCCGGCATCACCGTGGCGCCGCCCGCGTCGAGCCGCGCGCCGGCCCAGTCCCGGAGCTCGGCCGCCGGCGCCACGCGATCGACGCGGCCCTCGCGGACCACGAGCGCCATACCCCGGCGCGTGGCGGCCGCGGTCCCGTCCCAGAGGCGCCCGGCGACGACGAGGAGGTCCCCGGGTGCGGCGTGCCGCGGCGGTTGATCGCGGTGGGCGGCGTCCGGCATCGGTCGCCAGCTTGCCTCACGCCGGAATAGGGGCACAAGGGCCGGCGCCAGTCGATGAACAGCAGCTGGGCCCCTACGGTCTCCAGTGCCGTCGGAGCCGAGATCGATCGCCAGGGCCTCTGCCAGCCCGATCCCTTGGCGGCGGCAGATCACGTCTCGCCGGCGACCCCGTCTTCTTGCATGAAGGCGACGAGATCGGCTGCCACCCCGCTCGGGGCGTTCCCAGTTCGGGCAGTGTCCGGTCTCCGGGTAGATGCGAAGCCGGGATCGCGGGATCGCGCGCGTGAGCCGATGTTGATCGTCGAGGGTGAACAGGGCATCGCGATCGCCCCACAGGAGGAGCGTCGACGCCCGAATTCCTGCGAGCTCCGCTGTGTCGTCGGATGCGAGCAGGCCGTCGAATGCCTCGCGCCAGAGGCGCGATGGCAGCTTGACGCTCTCGGCCACGATGCGCTCGAAGAACGCCACGGGGGGAAGGTACGCGGTACTGGCCTGGAAGTCACGGGCGAAGCCCTTCGGTACCGGGTCTGCGAGATCTCGCAGGGATTCCTGCACGCTCCGGGTCACCGCGTTTGCCGGCGAGAACCCGCTGTCGATGAGCACCAGCCGGGAGAGCCGCTCGGGGTGCGCGACGGCGACCCGTCGTGCGACGAAGCTGCCAAACGAGTGCCCGACTACGGTGGCGCGCTCGACGCCCACGGCGTCGAGGAACGCGACGGCGTCGGTGGCACATGTCCTCGATCCCGTAGCCACGGTCCGGACGCTCGGAATCGCCGAACCCCCGCTGATCCACGGCGAACGCGCGATACCGCGCGGGCAGGAGCGGCAGCATCCGGCTGAACGAGAACCAGGAATCAGGCCACCCGTGAAGGAACAGGATGGCCGATCCGCCCGGCTCGCCCTGCTCCGCGTAGTGAAGCGCGGGACCGTTCGCCAGACGCGCGGTGTTGAAGGAGAGCGTCGGTGTCTCGGGGCGCGTCACGGGAACTCGGCCCGCAGAGCGGGCATCACCTCGCGCGCGAACAGCGTCATGTTCTTCGTCGCCAGCTCGTGGGGCATGCTGCCGACCTGGAAGATGCCCTGGACGATCCCGCAGCCCGTCTGCTTCAGGACCTCCCGCATGCGGTCGCGGACGGTGGCGGGGCTTCCGACGACCGCGTACATGCCGTCCTCGACCTCGCTCCAGGAGGTGAGGGCGGTGACGAACTTGCGCTTGGGGCCCGCGACCCGCATGAGGGACTCCACCGACGTGTGCCCGGGCGGATGCATGAACTCGCGCGGCATCCGGAGCCCCTTCTTCGCGAGGTACCAGAAGTGGGGCTCGAACTCGGCCCGGGCCTGGGCGTCGGTCTCGGCGACGTACACGAGGACCGGCCAGCCGAGCTGCTCCCGCGGCACCTCGTAGCCGAGCTTCGACGCCGCGTGCTCCCGCAGGAGCTCGTAGTGCTCCTGCATCACCTGGTAGGGCGAGAAGGGGAGCGCGATGAAGGGATAGCGGCGCTCGGCCACCCAGCGGATCGTCTCGAGGCTGCCCGAGCCCGGGATCCAGATGGGCGGGTGGGGCTGCTGGAGCGGGCGCGGCCAGACGTTCACGAACCGAAAGTCGTAGTGCTTGCCCTCGAAGTGGAAGGGGCCGGGCCGGGTCCACGCCTCCACGATGAGGTCGTGGGCCTCGCGGTAGCGTTCCCGGAAGAAGGTGGGGTTGACCTCGTAGGTGTAGGCCTCGACGCCGAGGCCCACCACCATGCCGGCGATGATGCGGCCGCCCGACAGCACGTCGAGCATCGCCAGCTCCTCGGCCACCCGGAGCGGGTGGTCGTAGAGCGGGAGCGCGTTGCCGAGGATCAGGATCTTCACCCGGCTCGTTCGGTGGACGAGGGAGGCCGCGATGATGTTGGGCGAGGGCATGAGACCGTACGCCGTCTGGTGGTGCTCGTTCACGCCGACCGCGTCGAAACCGAGCGTCTCGGCCAGGGCGAGCTGGTCGAGGTATTCGTTGTAGAGAACTCGGCCGCGCGCGGGGTCGTAGAGGCTGTTGGGCAGGGTGAGCCAGGCCGACTCGTAGTGCTGCTCGAAGTGGGCCGACAGGTGCGGCCACGGCATGAAGTGGAAGCACACGAAGAACATCTAGGCCTGGTCCGAGGAACCCGAGCACGATGTCGGCGAGCCGCTCCGGCTGCTCGAAGGGCGGGAGGTGCCCGCAGCTGTCGAGGACCTCCAGGCGCGCCCCGCGGATGCCGCGCGCGTAGGCCTCGCCGTAGGGGAGAGGGAGCAGCCGGTCCTCGCGGCCCCACACGACCAGCGTCGGCGCGCTGATGCGCCAGAGCCGGCTGGTGAGCTTCCGGAACTGCTGGGCCGGGTTCCACAAGAGCCGCGCGGCGGCCTCCCGCCCGCGGAGCGCCGCCTCGAGCCGCTCGGGCGGCGGCGCGTCGGGAATGATCGTCCTGGCGACCAGCGTCGTGGGGTCGTGGAACATGAGCTCGCGGACCTTCGGCGGGGGCATCATGAATGGATCGGCCGTCGCGACGCCCGGCACGCGAATCCCCGCCGCATCGACCAGGACGAGGCGGCCCACCCGGGCGGGGTGGCGGACCGCGAGCTCGGCGGCGAGCCAGCCGCCGAGCGACAGGCCGACGACGTCGACCCGGTCGAGGCCCGAGGGCGTCCAGCACGTCGAGCGTGTGGAAGGCCAGATCCTCCATCGTCTCGATCGCGTCGAGACCCTCGGAGGCGCCGAATCCCGGGTGGACGGGCAGGAGGACCCGGCGCCGGGTGGCGAGGACGATCGTGGATGGGCATCCACCAGAAGGTGCTCGCGCCGTGGAGATAGATGAGGGGCTGGCCCGCGGCCACCCTCGAACAGCTGGACCCGCCGCCCGTGGATGGTCAGCGCGCGCTCGTGATCCGGCGCGGCCGCGACCGTCAGTCACCGCACCCCGTCCCGCGTCCGGCAGGAGCGACGGCGGCGCAAGGCGAGGGAGCACAAGGCGGCGGGCGCGCGGGGAAGACGAGCCGAATCATGCGCGATCTTTTCTCGTGGGCGGTGCGCCTACGATAGCACGCGGCGTGTCTGACGCCCCGGCCGTCGCCGGTGTCGTCCCCGGCCCAGGCCCGGCCGTGCGGCGGGAGGACTGGATGCCGGCGAGGGGAACGCCCGCCGTATGCTGCGCCTCCGCCTTTTGACGGGGCGGCGACTCGGACTCGGGGCGACGCTGGTATGATCAGGACGATCGCGGCTCACGCTCTGGAGGGTCACACGCGGACCACGGCGACGGCCCAGCCCTCAGCCCGCTAAGGGGGAACCAGCATGCCCGTTCGAGCTCTGCTCCACTACGCGCTCGAAGTCCCCGATCAGACGGTCGGGGAGACATTCTACCGCACGTTCGGGCTCGTCGACCGTCCCGCTCGGGACGGCGCGGTGCACCTTCATCCGGGCGGACTCGGCCGGGAGTGCACCCTGCTCTACGGCGGGCCGAAGAAGCGCCTCCACCACCTGGCGTTCGGCGCCCCGGGAGGCGAGTGGACGCGGTGCGGGAATCGATGCGGCGCGCCGGAGTGCGCGAGGTCGACCCGCCGCGGGGAGCGCCTGACGGGGGATTCTGGATCCGGGACCCGGACGGCCACTACGTGAACATCAGGCCGGAGTCACCGCAGGAGCCTCTGGCCGATCCGCCGCTCGCGACCAACAGCCCCGGCCACATCCAGCGCCAGGTGGTGCGCGGCAGCCCCGAGCGGACGCTGCACGCGGCGCCGCGGAAGCTCGGGCACGTGCTGCTCTTCACGCCTGACGTCGATCGGCAGATCGATTTCTACACGCGGATCCTCGGTCTCAGGCTCTCGGACCGCGTGAAGAGCCTCATCGCGTTCATGCGCTGCACGACCGACCACCACAACCTGGCGTTCCTGACGTCCAAGGGACCGGGGTTTCACCACGCCTCGTTCCAGGTCGGCTCGGTCGACGAGATCGCGCTGGGCGCGACCCGAATGCGGGACTCCGGCTGGCAGATGGGCTGGGGCTCGGCCGCCACGTGATCGGGTCGAACTACTTCTACTACACGCGCGATCCCTGGGGAGCTTCGCGGAGTACTACCACGACCTGGACTTCATCCCCGAGGAGTGCGCGTGGGTTCCGCGCGACTTTCCGGAGGAGGACTCGCTCTATGTCTGGGGTCCGCCCTTGCCTCCGGAGTTCGTCGAGAACACCGAGCTCGGCTGAGAGGCTCCGCAGGGTCGCTCCCGGCCTCGGGGCGGTCCTCTTCCGCTTCGGTCTCTGTCGCGACCGGATGGCGCAGTCGATGGTCGTCTACTTCGACGACCACCGGGAGGAGCGCCGGGCTCAATAGTCCGTACCGGCCGCCGCGGGAGGCGGCGTGCCCTTCCCGGAGGAGCTCGACATGGCCAATTCGATCAACGGCATGGCCGAGCGGTTCCGATCGAGGCTCGGCCAGAGAGAGACGATCCCTCTTCCCGGGTGCTACGACGTCCTGAGCGCGCTGATCAGCGAGGACGCTGGCTTCGAGGCGATCTTCCTGAGCGGCTACGGCGTCGCGGCCAGCTTCCTGGGCAACCCGGACATCGGGCTCACCACGCTCTCGGAGACGGCGCAGCTGGCGCGCAACGTCGTGGACGCCGTCGACGTCCCGGTCGTCGTGGACGTCGACGATGGCTACGGCAACGAGGAGAACGTCAGCCGCACGATCTACGAGGTGGAGTCGGCCGGGGTCGCGGCGATCCAGATGGAGGACCAGATCTCGCCGAAGCGCTGCGGGCACGCCGAGGGCAAGAGGGTGCTTCCGATGGAGCAGTACCTCAGCAAGCTCGCCGCGGCGCTCAAGGCACGGCAGACTCCGCTCTGCATCATCGCCCGCACGGACTCGACGGACCTCGACGACGCAATCCTGCGCGCGCGGAAGTACCTCGAGGCAGGGGCCGACGCCGTCATCATCGACGGCCTTCGCAGCATGGAAGTGGTCCAGCGGGTCGGCCGGGAGGTGCCGGGGAACAAGCAGCTGAACCTCATCTTCGGGGGCAAGACACCGATCCTCACCGTCGACGAGGCGCAGCAGGCCGGCTTCAAGATCCTCCTCTACTCCACGCCCGCCCTGTACGTCGTCGCCCACGCGCTCCGACGCTACATGCCCCGGCTCCGGGAATCCGGGACCTCAAGACCATCTCGGACGCCAGCCTGGCCTTCGACGAGTTCCAGAAGTTCATCGAGAAGAGCTACCGCGAGCGGACCTACCCTGCGCTGATCCGGCGAGGCTGCGGGCAGGCGCCGGCTTTGGCAGGCGTCCGGACGTGGCGAGGGTATGCGCGGAACCGTATACTCCAGCGTCATGCCCGATTTCAGCTGGCTGCGCGTCGTCGCGCTGGTCGCCTTCGTCGGCACCTATCTGGGCCTCGCCCTCGGGCGCCTTCCGGGCTTCCGCGTGGACCGGACGGGCGTGGCCATCATCGGCGCGTCGGTGATGGTGGTCACCGGGGTCCTGCCCTGGGAGAAGGCGGTCGCCGCCGTCGACGCCCATACGCTCGTGCTCCTCTTCGGCATGATGATCGTCGCGGCCTACCTGGAGACTCTCCGGCTTCTTCCACCTCGTGACGCACTGGGCAGTCCGGCGCGCCCGGGGCCCGGTGGGGCTCCTGGCGATGGTCGTCCTGGCGGCGGGCGTGCTGTCGGCGCTCTTCGTGAACGACGTTATCTGCGTCGTGCTCGCGCCCGTCGTGCTGGCCGTGGTCCGCCAGCTCAGGCTTCCGCCGGTGCCGTACCTCCTGGCGCTGGCCACGGCCGCCAACGTGGGGAGCGTCGCGACCCTGACCGGCAACCCTCAGAACATGCTGATCGGGAGCTTCTCGGGAATCAGCTACCGCGCGTTCCTGACGCGCGAGACTCCGGTGGCCCTCGTCGGCCTCGCGTGCGTCGTCGGCGTGCTCTGGCTCGTCTATCGGCGCCAGCTGCCGGCCGAGCTGCCTCCGGTGAACCTGGCTCCCAACTTCCCGATCCATGCGGCGCTCATGACGAAGACGATCGTGGCGGTGTGCGTCATGCTCGTCGCGTTCTTCGCCGGGGTGCCGATCGCGCTCGTTGCGGTGGGCGGGGCGGCGGTGTGCCTCCTCACGAGGCGCGTCAAGCCGGAGAAGGTCTACCGCGAGATCGACTGGCACCTCCTGGTCCTGTTCACGGGTCTCTTCGTCGTCATCGGTGGAGTCGAGGCGGCGCGACTGACCGACTATCTCTTTGCGCTGGCCGGCCGCCTGGCCCTCGTACCGGCCCGCCGTGCTCACCATCGTGACTGCGGTGTTGTCGAACCTGGTGTCGAACGTTCCCGCCGTGCTGCTCTTCAAGACCGTCGTGCCGGGCTTCGGGGAGCCCGCGCGCGTGGCTCATCCTGGCGATGGCGTCGACGCTCGCGGGGAACCTGACGATTCTGGGCTCGGTCGCCAACCTGATCGTGGTCGAGGCCGCGCGCGAGGAACGCGTCACGATCGGGTTCTGGGAGTACGCACGGGTCGGGATTCCCATCAACGTTGCTGACGCTGGTCTTCGGCTGGGCGATCCTCGTCCTGCTGCCGGTCTAGGTCGCCGGCCCACGGCGCGCTCTCGCGCGTCACGGTGTCGTCGCCGCGACATCGCGGCGCGCGAACGCTTCCGCCTCGTTGGCGCGGAGCGCCTACTTCGCAGGGCAGGCCGGAATCGGCCAGGGCTTGGTGAAGAGGTACACCCACTCCCGCAGGATGCCTCGCTCGGTGACCTTGTAGACCTTCACCGGAAAGCGCATGGCCACCGGGCTCGGCTGGTCGGAGGCCACCGCCGCCGAAGCCAGCGGGCTCCTCGGCGGAGCGATCTCCCCCGCCGGCAGCCGCGGCGGCGCTCGACCTGGGCGCGAAGGGTGTCGGCCGACACACGCGCGCCAGTATCCATGCGGGGATCGGAGATCGCCAGCATCGCGCCGTCCACGCACACGCTCGAGAGCGGCACGTACGTCGACTCGAATGCCACGAACGGGAAGTCGACCTTGACGCCAGGCTTTGCCTGGATCTCGCTCCAGCTCGATCCCTCGCTCAAGCCGCCAGGAAGAATCCGGGCGCCGGGTACTCCTCCGCTGCCCGGATGGGCTGCGCGAACACGGCCCGGTCGCGACGGTGAGGACCGTCAGCATCCGCCTTGTCTGCGGCAAGATCCTGAGGCTGATCATTGCTCGTTCCTCCCGCGTTCTGTGGCCGACAGCGCCACACCAGCATTTCAGAGCAAGAGGCATGCCGCTTGCCGGGCCGATCCAGGATGAGGGAGCCTGTTCCGCGGGACTCGGACGAGCCAGCCGGGCCTGCATCGTGGGGTATCCGATAGACTCCGACGGCCTGGCGGCCTGGATCGTCGCGACGTGGCGGCACCGGCCTTGGCGCGCGTGCCGCCGGTCCGGAGGCCTCCGTGTCCCGGCAATCGAGTCGCCAGGCCCGCGGGCGCTCTCTCTTGGGGCGTGTGCTACCGTAGAGCACGTGGCGGGGCTGCGCTGGCTGGTGATTTTCCTCTTCTGGGCGGCGCTCGATCTGTCCGGGCCGCTCCTTCTCGTCCCGATGGAGGCGTTCGAGGAGTCGGACGACGCCGCCCACCGGTCCCCGTCCCGACGCCGTGATCGTCAGCCCGAGGCGCGGCTCTCGTCCCCGAGAGCCCCTGAGGTCCGGCCGGATGCGGCGCGTCGGTCGCGCCTGGTCGCGGCCGCGAGCGTTCGCCCGGAGCGTGGGGCGGACAGTCCCCGCAAGCTGCCCCGTCCGACTCCGCGCCCGATTCCGCTTCGGACGACCACTAGCTCTCTCCGTCCCCCGTCGTTTCTCGACTGAGCCGCTCCGACCAGCGCGGCATGACCTTGCCGTGCCACGGTCCGGAGCGCTCCGGCCGTTCCTTATACCGACAAGTGGGGAGAGCCATGGAAAACAACCGCCAGCTCGACGCTCGTTCCGAGCCGGGCGCCTCCCGGCGCGTTCTCGTCACCGTACACGGCCGCGAGCCGGCCGGCTGGGAGCTCGATGTGTGCCGCGCGCTCGCGCTCTCGCCTCGCGCCGCGGTCCGGCTCCTGGCTGTCACCGACGTGCCGTCGCCGCCGTCGGCCGCCCGACTTCCGTTTACCCGCCGCGCCCGAGCCCAAGCCCGCGGCGAGTGGCGGCGGCTCCAGGAGGCGAACATCGGCCGGCGCCTCGAGACGCTGCTGGCTGGTCTGGCGACGGTCCCCGACGTGGCCTGGGTCCACGTCAGGACGCGGACCCCGGACGGGCGGTCGTCGAGCGCGCCGCCGTCTGGGGCGCCGACCTGATCGTCGTGGCGGTCGACGAGGCGGAGCTGGCTCGAGCGGCGGCTTCTCGGCGCGATCCACGAGCGGGTGGTCGAGCAGGCCGGCTGCGCGGTGCTCGTCATGCCGCCGCCGGGCGGAGCACCGGCCGGCGGCGGGCCTTCGCCTCCCGGCTGCGCCGGCAGCGGCCTGCGACCGTGAAAGGGAGGCGCGTGACGCGATGGCCACCTTCTTCCCGTTTGCCGAGTACTGGTGGCTGTACGCGGCCTTCACCGGGGAGTGCTGCTCCTCCTCTTCGTCGATCTCTTCCTCCTGCACAAGGACGCCCACGAGGTCCGATTCCGGGAGGCGCTGGGGTGGAGCGCGGCGTGGGTCAGCCTGGCCCTGATCTTCAACGCCGCGCTCTACGCCTACGCGCTCTGGGTCGTTCCCGCAGGATCCTCGGCTGGCCTCGATCCCCGGGTTCGACGCCGAGGCCGCCGCCTGGCAGGTCGCGCTCGAGTTCCTCACGGGGTACGTGGTCGAGTATTCCCTGTCCGTGGACAACATCTTCGTGTTCGTCCTGGTCCTCGGATACTTCGGGGTGCCCGCCCGCTACCAGCACCGCGTCCTCTTCTACGGCATCCTGGGCGCCTTGGTGTTCCGGGGATCTTCATCTCCCTGGGGGCGATCCTCATGCAGTTCCACTGGGTCGTGTGGCTCTTCCGGGGCCTTCCTCATCGTGACGGGGCTGCGCATGCTGCGCGCCACCGAGGAGGAGTGGATCCCGGCCGGAACCCGCTGATCCGGCTCGTGCGCCGCGTGTTGCCGGTCACCCCGAGATGCACGGCCAGCGCTTCCTCGTCCGCCAGGACGGCCGGCTCTGGGCCACGCCGCTGCTGGTGGCCCCTCCTGTGCCTGGAGGCGAGCGACATCGTGTTCGCGATCGACTCGGTCCCGGCCATCTTCGCCCTGACGCGAGAGCCGTTCATCGTCTTCACGTCCAACGTCTTCGCCATCCTCGGCCTCCGGTCGATGTACTTCATGCTCGGCGGCGCCGTGGGCGGTTTCACCTCCTGCGCTACGGCCTGGCGGTCGTGCCTGGTGTTCGTCGGGCTCAAGATGGTCTGGCTGGACGCGTGGTACGGCGGCAAGTTCCCGATCGGGATCTCGCTGGCGATCATCGGCGGCGTGCTCGGGACGTCTGTCGGGCGCCTCGCTCGCCTACCCGCGGCGTGACATCGGCTCTCGCCGGACCGCGGTCGGAGGAGGTGTCACGATGACTGTCAAGGACATCATGAGCCAGCCGGTCGTCACGGTGCCCGAGGACGCGCTGGCGCCGGAGATCGCGCGGGTGATGCAGGAGCGCGACATCGGGCGCCGTCGTCGTGGTGGACGCCGCCGGTGCCAGCTTCGCGGCATCGTGACCGAGTCCGACTTCACGGGAGTCGGCGCGCTGCGTGCCCTTCTCCGTGGCCCTGGCGCCGGTCGTATTCGGCGCGCGGGCCGCGACCATGGCCGAGATCGAGACGGATCTATGCCATGGCGCGGCAGCTGCACCGCCCGGCAGATCATGAGCGAGGATGGTGCACACGGCGGAGCGAGTCGGAGGAGATCGGCGCCGTCGTCCACCGCATGCTCCGGCGAAGCTCAAGCACGTGCCGGTTGTGCGGGACGGGAAGCCGGTGGGCATGCTCGCGCGCCACGATGTCCTCAAGCTCATGGCGGAGCCGCTCCGCTGAGACCCGCCAGGGCGTTGCCGTCCCCTCATGCGGCTGGGGGCTCGGAGGACGTGTCGCAGGGGAGGGGCCGGGCCGCGCCAGCTAGGGCCAGAACTCGCGTGAGGCGAGACGGGCGCCCTCGGCGAGGCTGGCGAGCTTCGCCCACACGACGCCCGGATCGACCGCGGCCTGGCCGACCCAGGTGCCGTAGCCGCAGTCGCTGCCGGCGATGACGTTCTCGCGGCCGACCAGCTTGGCGTAGCGGCCGATGCGCTGGGCGACCAGCTCGGGGTGCTCGATGAAGTTGGTCTTCGACTCGAGCACGCCCGGGATGAGCACCTTGCCCTCGGGCAGCTTCACGCGTCTCGAACAGCCGTCCACTCGTGCGCGTGCCGGGGATTGGCGGCCTCGAAGCGAGACGCCGCCGGGCCGGGCCGCGAAGACGATGTCGATGATGTCGGCCGAGCGGCACGTCGCAGTGGTGCGGCCCTCGTAGTTGCCCCAGCACAGGTGCATGCCGCAGCCGGTCCGGGCGGCACGTTGGCGCAGCGCGTGGTCGAGCGCCTCGACGTGGAGCCGCGCCATCCGGCGGAACTCCTCGAGGCTCGAGGCTCGGCGAACTGGATGTGCCGCCCCATGGCGAGATCCGGGCAATCCACCTGGAGGAGGAAGCCCGGCGCGCGACCACGGCCTCGTACTCGTGCCGCATCGCGTCCGCGATGGCGAAGAGATAGGCCTCGTGGCTCGGGTAGTGGTCGTTCCGGAAGAAGAGGGAGATGACCCCGGGCGAGGCCGCCGCTCAGGAACCCCTCCGCCGCCGGGGCGGCCGCGAGCGCCGCCTTGAGGTTCTCGGCGTCGATCTCGGCCGCCCGCGCGTCGCGCACGGCTGATCGGACCGTTGCAGGCTGGCGTCCGCCGGCGCGAGCGCCCGGGGTCGCCGAAGACGCGCTTGGCCAGCTCGGGAAATCCACCAGGTCCCGGTACTGGAGCGGCTGGCTCGTGCCGCCGAAGCCGGCCAGGCGGTCCTTGACGTACGTGGCGTAGCTCGGCTTGCTGAGCTCTCCGTCGTCGATGACGTCCAGGCCCGCAGCCGCCTGCTTCCGGACGATCTCCGCCACCGCGCGTCCGGATGCGGGCGGCGAGGGCGGCGGCGTCGACCGGCACGCCCTTCCTCCCGGGCGAACATCGTCCGCACCAGATCGTCGGGGCGGGGCAGACTGCCGGTGTGCGTCGTGAGGAACCGGTCGGTGCTCTGTTTCACGGAACGCGCGCCGGCGCCCGCGGAGCTCGACGCGGGCTCTCCGGAGTGGCGGCGCCGAGCGTGAAGGGGCGCCGCCGCCCGGCAGCGGGGGCCAGGCGTGGATGGGACCGTGCGGTCGCCGCGGCACGCGCCGGGTCCTGACCTGGCCTGAGCACGGCGCGGTTAGCCTGGCGACGCGCTCGAGTGAGGCGAGGATGACTCGGTTCGCCTCAGGCCAGCTGCGCTCGCGGGAATCGTCGATGCCGCCGGACGAGCCGAGGGCTTTCCGCGCCCGTCTCGCTTGGTATAGAGTCGTCCCGCACGAGTCGATCAGGGGCCACCGCGTCGGGCTACACCGCAGGCGCCGGACGTAGCCGCAGCCGAAGTCACCGGAGCTGAGGAGGCTGCACATGCCGCGTTCATCCTGGCTGCTCGCCCTGCTCACCGTCGTCCTCCTGGCTGCGGTGGACGGCGCCCGGCGGCGGCCTGGCCGCCCCCGCCGGACCGCCGATCCGCGTCGGCGGGCTCGCTGGCGCTCCACCGGGCCGCTGGCGGCGACGGCGCTCGTGCACAAAGATCGTGGGCGAGATCTACGTCGACGAGCTGAACCGGAAGAACGGGCTGCTCGGCCGCCCCGTCGAGTGGGTCCTGCTCGACGACCAGTCAAGCCCGATCTCGCCCGCACGCTCTACGAGCGGCTGATCACCGTCGACAAGGTCGATCTGCTCATCGGGCCGTACGCCACCGGCTCCATCCTCTCCGCGATGGGAGTCGCGCAGCGCTACGACAAGCTCCTGGTGCACCACACGTTCGGCATTCCGCACCTCGCGAAGTACGAGCGCCAGTTCCCGGCCTGGGCGCTCGGGCCCGAGCCGGGCCGCACGTTTCCGAACCTCCTGTTCGACGCCCTGGCGGCGTCGCCCGAAGCCGCCCCAGACCGTCGCGATCGTGACCGACAAGTTCCCGTCGGTGCACTTCGTGTCGACGGGCGCCCGCGAGATCGCCCAGAAGCGCGGTCTGCGCGAGGCGCTGTACCTCGAGTTCGAGTTCGGCACCCGGGACTTCGGGCCCATCGCGGCCCGCATCAAGGACGCCAACCCGACTTCCTGTGGGTGGGCGCGATCGGGCTCGACGGAAACCAGATCCTGGACGCGCTCAAGAAAATCGACTACACGCCGAGGAGCCACTTCTACCTCTACCCGGCGCCCGGGCCCGCTCGCCAAGGCGCCCGAGGGCAAGGGCGCCCTGTCGACCACGATCTTCGAGGAGCATCCGCCGTTCACGAGCGGCCCCGTGGCCAGCGGAGTTCGTCAAGCTCTTCCGCGAGCGGGCGACCAAGGCCGGGCTGCCGCTACACCGCCGTCGACGTGCAGGCGGCCGCGTCGTACACCGCCTGGCAGCTCCTGGAGGCCGCGGTGACGGCGACCAAGGGGCCTCGACGACAAGGCGCTGGCGCAGTGGCTCAAGACGAACCGGGTCGACACCATCACCGGCAAGCTACGCTTCGACGGGCCCAACAACTACGGCGACGACCTGTCGAAGGTGAAGCAGGTGCAGGACGGGAAGTGGCTGGTGGTGTGGCCGAAGGAGTACGCGGCGCCAGGAGCCCAGCTCGTCGTGCCGTGACCGGGCGATGCCCGCGCGCCAGGTCATCCTCGGCGTGAGCATCGCCCGACGTGCGGCACGCCCGGCGCGTCCCGCGCCTGCGTCGCACCGGCGTTCGGGCCTCACCCGGAACGGTGCTGGCTGGACCACGTCCGCGGGACGTCCGAGCGCGACGGCGCGCGTGCGGGCAGCGCGCGTCCTACGGTCTTCGCCCGACCTGACGGGCGCGCGGGATCGTTCCGCACGCGGGTCTGAGCTGGCGGCTGCGCGTGCCGAGCTTCACGCTCTCGCGCAGTCGGTCCTGTCCGGGCTCTTCGTCGGCGGGGCTCTACGGCCCTGCTCGGCCTCGGGCTCAGCCTGTCCTGGGGCCTCCTCCGCCTCATCAACCTCGCCCACTTCGCGCTGCGCGTTCCTGGGCGCGTACCTCACTGTACACGCTCTCGACGGCCTTCGGCCTCGATCCCTTCTGGAGCCTCGCGCTGGTGCCGCCCGCCTTCTTCGGGCTCGGCGTCCTCGAGTCAGACTGCTTCGTCGCCCGCGTTCGGAGTCACCCAGTTCGGTCTCGCTCCTCGTCACCTTCGGCCTGACGGTGATGATCGAGAGCCTGATCCAGTGGGTCTGGACGGCCGACTACCGCCGCCTCGAGACGGCCTACGGCGACGGCTCTCGTGGCGGGTGGGGCCGTCTTTCGTGCCCGAAGGCGGAGCTACTCGCCGCTGGCTGACCGCCGCGATCGCTGGGCGGGCTGACCTGGGCGTGGCTCCGCCACACTGGGTCGGGAAGGGGCTCCGAGCCGTGCGTCGAGGACGCCCGATCGCCGCCGCCTTCGGGGTCGATCACCGACGTCTGGCGCTGCTGCTGTCTCGGGCTCGCCGCCGCCTTCGCCGGCGTGGCCGGCGCGTTCGTGGCCCTGATCTGCCACGCTGGCGCCGGCCCAGATCTACTGCGTGGATCGGCGTCGTCTTCGCGGCCGTGCTCCTCGGCAGGCTCGGGAATCCGCTTGGCCCGCTGGTGGCCGGCGTGGTGATCGGGGTCACGCGAGGCGCTCACCATGGCGCTGACCGCGCCCGCCGTGGGCCCCGCTCGTGTCCTTCACGCTGCTCATCCTCGGTCCTCCTGCTTGCGCCCGGACCGGATCTAGCCGTTGGGCGCGGCTGCGCGGAACTCGCCGTTCTGCTCGCCGCGTGCGTCGCCGCTTCGTCCTGTCCGCGGCGCCGCCGGCGTTCTACGAGTCGTTTCTCTACCTCGTGCTTCCACTGGGTCGCGCTGGCGACCAGCTGGAGCATCCTGAGCGGCTTCTCGGGGTACTTCAGCTTCGGCCACGGCGCGTTCTTCGGCGCCGGCATGTACGCGACCGCGCACCCTGGCGACGCGGGCCTGCCGTTCCTGTCGACGCTGCCGCTCGCCGGACTCGCGGCCGCCTTGTTCGGCGCGGCGGTGGGAGCGGTGGTCGTTCCGCGTGCGAGCGCCTGCGCGGCGAGCTGTTCGCGCTGCTCACGCCTCGCCGTGACCTTCGTCCTGGCCACGATCGTCCTCAACACGCCCATCGACGGCGGCCCGGGCGTGTACCTCAGCGCGGTGCCGCTCCCCGCGATTCTGGGTCGCCGACGGCCACCCTCTACCTCCTCGGGCTCGCCGTGGCGGTGGCCGCCGTGCCGAGCGCGTACGCCGTCCACCAGGCGCGCTGGGGCGCGGGCCTCTTCGCCGATCCACGACGACGAGGACGTGGCGGAGGTCCTGGGCGTTCCGACATACCGGTACAAGCTGCTCGCCCTCGGCCTGTCGTCGGGGCTCGCGGGCGTCGCCGGCGGCATCCACGCCATGTTCGTCACCTACGTCACGGTGGCCGAGACGTTCTCGATCGCCGTGCCCTGTACGTCGTCCTGATGAGCGTGGTCGGAGGGGCTCGGCACTGGCTGGGCCCGGCGATCGGCGCGGCGCTCATCACCGTCGCTGATGTCACGGCGCCACCGGGGGCCAGACGGCCGTGGGCGGGCGGGCGATGGTGGGCCTTCGCGCTGATCCTCGTGATCCTGTTCCTGCCCGAGGGCATCACCGGCTTTCCTGGCGAGACGCCGGTCCTCGCGCTCGGCGGCGGCGCGCGCGGCGCTGCCGGCAGCGCTCGACGCACGCGAGGGCGGCCTCCCGGGTGCGGCCGGCGGCCCGCTGCTCGTCTGCACGGAGGTCCGGAAGTCGTTTCGCGGCGTCCGGCGCGCTGGACGGGTGAGCCTCGAGGCCCGGGAAGGCGAGATCCTGGGGCTCGTGGGTCCAAACGGCTCGGGCAAGTCCACCCTCATCAACGTCGTCAGCGGCCACTATCGGGCGGACGGGCGGGAGGATCGTGGTCGGCGGCGTGGACCTGGCGGCCGTCCGGCGCACGAGATCGCGCGGCCGGGCATATCGCGCACCTACCAGATCCCGCGGCCGTTCGGCCACCTGACCGTGCGCGACAACGTGGCGGTCGTCGGCGATGCTGTTCGGCCGCGCGAGCCGGAGCCGGCGCGCGGCCGAGCGCGAAGCGGAGCGGTGGCTCGAGTTCACGGGCCCTGTCCGATCGCGCCGACGTCTGCTACCCGCTGCCTTGAATCTCCACCAGCGAAAGTTCCTCGAGCTGGCGCGGGCGCTCGCCGCCGGGCCTCGGCTCGATCATGCTCGACGAGGTGCTCTCGGGCTGGCATCGTCCGAGATGGCCGCCGCCACCGAGCTCGTCCTCCGCATCCGCGACCAGGGGCGACCATCGTGTTCGTGCGAGCACATCATGCGAGCGGTGATGGCGCTCGCGGACCGCGTCGTCGTCCTGATGCTGGCCAGGTGATCGCCAGCGGCGCCCCCGCCGACGTCATGCGCCACCCCGACGTCGTCGCGCCGGTACCTCGGGAAGGCCTATGCTTGAGATCGAAGGGCTCGATGCCGCGTACGGGGACGCCACTGCGCTCTGGAGCGTCTCGCTCACGGTGGGCGAGCGCGAGCTGGTGTCGGTGGTCGGTCCGAACGGCAGCGGCAAGACGACGCTCATCAACACGATCGCGGGCCTCCTCCCGCCTCGGCGCGGCCGGCTCCGGTTCGACGGCGAGGACCTCGCCCGGACTGGAGCCGCACGAGGTATCCGGGCGCGGAATCGCGATCGTGCCCGAGGGCGCCGCCTCTTCGGCCGGATGACGGTGGAGGAGAACCTCGAGCTCGGCTGCTCACGCCGCGGCGCGGGCCTCCCGCGCGCAGCGCCTCGCGCGCGTACGAGATGTTCCCTGGCGCTCGGCGACCGCCGCGTCGGCAGGCGGCCGGAACGCTCGGAGGCCAGCAGCAGATGGTCGCGATCGGGCGAGCGTGCTGATGGCCGGCCCGCGCCTCCTGCTGCCTCGACGGAGCCGTCGCTGGGGCTCGCGCCCGCCATCGTCGACCTCGTCTTCGAGATGGTCGAAGCCTCCACCAGGCTGGCACCGCGGTGCTGCTCGTCGAGCAGAACGTGAGCAATACGTAACC
>ERZ1370068.1167-contig-11065_pt1 | contig 47002 bp, 78 predicted proteins | sample MGYA00561227_ERZ1370068 | MGnify/ENA primary metagenome ERZ1370068 (study PRJEB38410, sample SAMEA6850437) | metagenome | study: Metagenomic assessment of the ecological functions of the soil: analysis of the soil microbiota associated with the... | reverse complement strand
CGCCATGATACGTTGACGGCGTTCGCCGGTCGCGGAACGTCTTCTCGGCGTGAACGAGAAAAACCTGACAGAAGATCATACCGCCGATTTCACACCGTCATGGAGGTGCTGCCTGAAGCTGGAAAACCGTGTCGTTCGACGCGGCGGGAGAACGGCGGCTCGCGCGTGGAGATCGACGAAGGTACGCGTGGAGCAGCATCCCCGGCAACCTCGCCGGGCGGACGAAGACCTGAGCCGCCAAGATAACCCTCGAGTCTGGCGATGACCTTTCTCCGGTCGATATCCATACGGACGCCGGCGCGGCTTGCCGAAAGCCTTCCCGCCGGGCAGCCTCAATGCGCTTTGGCGCTTGCTTTCGCGTTTGAAAGCAAGGCAGCTCTTGAAAATCGCGAAACCTATGCTGCTGGTGCTGACGCCGTCAACGGCGTCTCAGTCCCGTGGCTGGAGGCGTGGCGTACCCATTGCGTTGGCGGTGCTCATGGCGCACTCAGTCCGTCATCAGTCTGTTCGCGATGATTTGTGAAATACGCCTGCGCGGGAGCGGGCGCCTCCATGACCAATGAATTGCTGACCGGCCGCGGCCGAACGTACCAAGGGAACTGATCCCTCAACGCTCGAGTCGGTGCTGCTCGCTGGTTCAGCAGCGTGCTCGGGAGATCGCTCTGCAACGTCACATCGTGCGGCAGCCGCCGCGAAGCCACGCCGGGAATCCGCTGGCAGCCCACTGAACCTGACGAAGCCGCTCGAGGCGATTTCATCGCGCATCCGCGAGGCCGCCTCAGAACGTCGCGCAGCTGATTGCGCTCGCGACGTAGCGAACTGATGGGTTGCGCATGAGCGCATGACGCCGTGCTGTGCATCAACATGGTCCACATCTGCCGTGGCGCGCCACGCACGCCTTGTTTCTGCGGTGTGGCGAAGCCCTGGAGCGTCCAGGGCAAAACCGATTCTCAGCGGACCTGGTCTGAGAACGGCACCGCGGTTCATGTCCAACCTGACTTCTGACAAGCCGTCACAAACGCCGCAATCCCGCTGGGGCTGCGTGACCTGGACACCGAAGTCACGCGCGTTGCCGCCGGCTGGATGGCTTTTAGCGCCGGCAGATCACGCGCAAAGCCGGCTACCAACCCTGACCGTGGTGTTCGGCAGTGCTGATGTAACGTCAGGGATTGGTGGAGCGACGGCCGTGGCTGGTCCGCCCAGTTGTTGTGCCCACCCGACGATCGTGAATTTCGCCTGCGGCAGACTCTGCGGCGAGCCGGCGCGCGCGGCACCGGAATCACCTCGTTTCGCAAACTCACCTGAACACATCCACGGGCTCGCGATATCCCGTCATCGAATCCATCGTTGTCCCGAACTACCGGCGAGTGTGATGATACCCACCCGGCAGCCAGCTCACGCTCGCGACTCAGTTGACAGTCGCTCGATGGGACGATGAACACGAACTTGTCCGGCGGTTGCAGACGCGCCGAGGAGTCGGCGCCCGCGCTGCTACCCAGCGATTCGGTCGCGATGCAGACCGGCTTTGCCGGGAAAGTGCGCGCAGGCTGGTGCGGCCTGCGGGCGGCCGCGTCGTGAAACCCTTCGCGCGACAATCCTGCTTCGGCCAGCGGCCGTAACCCGGATACCGAGAATGAACACTGGCGGTCGCGCTCTGTCGCCGCGCGGTGCGGCATGAAGCGACGGCGGCCTGGGCCGCCATTCTGCGGGAGCAGCTTGCTCGTGACGTTCACGGATTTTCCACGCTGCGCGAGAAGTCGATGAGCTTCACCGCCTTGCATCCAGCGCGCGAAGCCTGCATCGTTTGGCGTGGTGCGTGCCGCGGATAGAACAGCATCTTTTCGCACCAAAGCTCTGGCAGCCAAAAGCAGTCAGGGTGCCGCCAGGCGGCCCGCCAGAAAGTCCGGTTGCGCACCTCGCGAGATTCACCGTGGCGCGGGATCACCCGACGTCGCCGGACATTCCCACCCGTCGCGCGAGCGCAGTATTCGCCGGCCAGCGCGAGTTCGAGCGTGATGCGGTTATTGGTGTGTGTCCACGCTGTCGACGCGACACCACCAGCACATAGGCAGGTCTTCGGCGTCTTCCTCCGCCATGCCTTCGATCCTCGATGGCGAAATCGATCGCCACCAGCGTCTCGCGGCAGGCCGCGCGCGATGCCTCAGTCGCCGAAATACAGCCAATGATCGACCTTGCGCGGAACCTCGTGCGACGTCACCATCTGCTCCGCCAGCGCCTCGAGCACACGGCGGTTCTGCATGCGTTCGAGATTGGTCTCGGAGGGATACAGCATGAGGTACTGCTCCCACTCGGGCTGAAAGGTGCTGCCGGTCTCGTAGTATTCCGTGAATGCCTTCATGGCATTCGCGACCGATGCGGCGAGCTCGCCCGGCTCGGCGGCGTAGAAATAGAACTCGCGACGGCCGTTGCCCGTGATGCGTGCCGACGAGCTGCGCGCCGCAGGTCGCCGAGATGCGTGGCATCGAGCGCTTCACCGATCTCGTTGCAGCCTGCGTCGCTTCGCCGCTGGTGGACAGTCCGTCGGGCTTCGGCGGCCTGCAACTGTCACCCAGACCCACAGCAGCCATGGCCGCGCTTTCGACTGGGCACATCGGCGCGCGATCGCCGAGATCGACAAATATGGAAGAGACCGCGTCGTTGACGCGCGGCGAAACAGAAATCCCACTCGTCAGACAATCTGGTTTTGCCCTTGTGCGGGCGCTGGCCCGAGCCAGCGAGCGCCAGCCAGCGGCGACTTCCGCGTAGAACAGCCGGCTGTCCTCGCCCTTCTAGTATCCAGTGGTTCTCATCGGGAAACACGATGAGCCGGCTCGGCACCTGCATGCGCTGCAGCGCGCTCCAGTATTCGAGCGTGTTGTTGAGCGGCACGCGGAAATCGTTCTCGCCGACGGTCACCAGCACCGGCGTGCGGAACTTCGCGGCGTAAGCGGATCGGGTTCTGCTCGCGCCACACCGCGCCCTGTTCCCACGGCGGGCCGCCCAGGTTCACCTCGCGCGAGTAGATAGTGTCGCTGGTACCCCATTGCGCCTCGAGGTTCACCAGGCCCGGCGTGACTGATCAGGCACTTGTAGCGCGTGGTGGTGCGCCTGCAGCCAGTTCGCGAGGTGGCCGCCGTAGCTGGCGCCACCGGCGCATTGCGCGGCTGCCGTCGATGAACGCGAACTGCTTGATGGCGGCGTCCGCCGCCTCGTTGATCTCGTCGGCCGGACCCTTGAGCGGATCGCCCTGGATGGACGCGCGCGAACTCCTCGCCGAAGCCGGTGGAGCCGGAGTAGTTAGTGAGCAGCAGCACGTAGCCGGGCGCGGCGAGCAGGTGATAGTTCCAGCGCACGAAGAACTGGTCGCGCCACATGCCGTGCGGCCCGCCGTGGATCATCGACGAACAGCGGATACTTCTTCGACGGCATCGAAGCCCGGCGGCCGCACCAGCGAAGCTGTGGATGCGCTTGCCCCGGCTGCTGGTGAACCAGAAAGTTCTCGATGGCCGGCAGGTCGAGCTGCGCGGCGCGCGGTGCATTGAACTTGGTGAGCACCAGCGCCTTGCCGCTCTGTCGGCGTGACCAGCGCGATCTCGCCGGGTGCGCTCGCGCTCTCCCAGTTCGCGTACAGCAGCGACTTGCTCGGCGCGGTCGGAATGGCGAGGTTGGTGAACGAGCCTTTCTCCATCGCCGAACAACGTCTGCACCGTGCCGCCGCTCAGGCGCACGGAGTACAGCTTCCGTTGCCGCGAGTCCTCCGCCGTGAAGAAGCACGGTGCGCGAATCCGGCGACACCGCGAAACTGCTCACCGAGCGATCGATGCCGTCGGTCGATCACGCGCGGCGCTGCCGGTGCTTGGGCCACGGGAAGCGCCGCGAGGCGCGACGCGTTGTAGACGCGTTCTTGCCCTGTGTCTCGAGCACCGCCAGCAGCGTCGCGCCGTCGGGCGTGAAGCGCGGCTGCGACCAGGTGTTCGGTCCGGTGGTGATCTGGCCGCGGCTCGCCGCCACTGACGTCTGACGATGAACAGCTGCGAATCCGTGAAGGCATACGCCGCCGCGTTGCGATTGGTGGTCGCCGCCGAAGACGACGGACTGGCTGTCAGGCGTGAATTCCACTCTCGATCTCTTCGCCGGTGTCCGTCTGCCGGCCGGCGAAGCCCGGACTCGCCGCGAGCCCGGTGCCCGCCAGCAGATCGCGCGGCGCTGCCCGCGGCGCAGAGCCCGTCCTCGTCGAGCGTCCTGCACGAAAACGCGCGCCTGGCGCTCGTCCAGCCAGCGATCCCAGCTGCGGATCGGAAAGCCGTCGTAGATGCGGACATTCGCCTTGCGCGCGCGGTACGCCTCGATCAGCTGCCTTGTTAGACGGCTTCGTCGCGCGCCTGCGGATACATGAGCGACACGAACGCCAGCTGCTGGCCGTCGTGCGAGAACACCGGCGCGCGCGCGCCGCCCGACAGGTTGGTCAGACGCTGCGCTTCGCCGCCCGCCGCGAGATCGAGCGAATAGAGCTGCGGCACGTCGTCGTTGTCGCGCTGCGCGCTGAACACGATGCGGCTGCTGTCCGGACTCCAGGTGACGCCGCTTTCCGGCCGGCGCGTCGATGTCAGCCGGCGGCTCGAATGCGCGCGCGGCGGTGTCGATGAGCCACAGGTCGCTGAGCTGCGCGTTGTCGTCGTAGGCCGGTTCGATCGACGGACGCCACGAGCCAGCGGCCGTCGGGACTGACCTGCGGCGCGCCGACGCGCTTCATGAGCCAGATGTCTTCGTGCGTGGGGACGCGTTTGGGCGCCGCGGCAGCGGTCGGTGGAATCGGCCAGCGACAGGCAGAACAACACGCCATGGCCGGCGCGCGCAGGTTACGAGATGTTTCATGTCACAACGTTAGCGCAATCCGCGTCCGAGGTGCGTACGCCTCGTCCGGCGCGAACGCGAGACTACGCGCCGTCGCAAGTTTTCTCAGTCCAACAGTCCCGTGATCGGGACACTGCGACTAAGGCGTCCACTCTTGCATAACTGAGTCCTGTGACTCCGCTCTCCCCGGCGCGGCTTGCGCCCCGCGTGCATTGCTGGTCAGCGGCGTCATCAACCTGGCTGGGCGCACTGCGTCGTCATCCTGGCGATGCCGGGAACGCGACCAGCGACACGCGCATGGCATCGGCCTGGGCGCTGGTGCAGTTCATATCCGGGCGTATGGGCGCGGCGTGCTCGGCGCCAACCGCCCGTTCCTGCACGGGCTCGTGGCGGGAATGCCGGCGCTGGTGCTCGGACTCGCGCTGCCGAGCCGCTGCCCGCGCGCAGTTCGGTGGTCGGTCGACGTGGTTCCTGCGCGCCGTCCGCGGCGCTGATGGCCGCATGCGATCATGCGATTCATGCGGCGCGGCGGGCACCGCCAGTCTCGTCAGGTCTGGCGGCGGTCCTCGTCGACTTCGCCGAAAGCTTCTTGGTAGTCCTCGCGCGCGGCTTCGATGACCGCCTTGGCGTGGTCGAAGCCGTACTTGCCGCGAGATCTTCATCTTGTTAGGTTCGCCCGGCACCATCTTGTAGGTGCTGAAGTAATGCTCGAGGCGCTCGACCAGCACGGGCGCGAGCTGCGAGATGTCCTTGCACGTGATCCCAGACGTAATCGCCTTCGAGCACGCCGATGATCTTGTCGTCGGCCTCGCCGCGGTCGATGAGCTTGATGCCGCCGATCACGCGCGCGCGCAGCGATGCACTTCGGACGCTCGATGGGCCGCTCGCTGACCACGCAGATGTCGAGCGGATCGCCATCGCCGCGTCTCGCAGCCCGGCGCCAGCTTCGCGATGCGCGGGCCGCAGTAGGTCTGCGGGATGAACCCGTACAGCGCCGGCGGGTGCGACGACGTAGCGCTGCGGCCGGTCGACCCTGCAGGTAGCCCGGAGACCTTGTCGATCTCGTACTTGATCATGTCGAAAGGCGTGATTTCGATGTAGGCGTTGACGATGCGGGGCGCATCCGGACCCGAGGTCGAGGCCATGCCAGGGATGCGGGCGCCAGCGGGAAAAGTCGTGGTCTGTCATGGGCGTGATAGCTCTATCGGGAGGCCGCGTCTCGCCATGGCGCAGACCGTCTGCCGTGAGTCTATCCTCCTGCCCATGTCCAGCTGCAAACAGGGGGCGGCCATCGTCGGCTGGGGCAAATGCCTGCCCCCGGCGGTGCTCAGCAACGCCGACATCGCCACTTTTCTCGACACCAGCGACGAGTGGATCGCCGACGCGCACCGGCATCCGCGAGCGGCGCGTCTCCCACGTGCCGCTGGGCGAGCTCGATGTACGTCGCCGCGGCCGCGCGCTGGCCTGCGCCGGCAGTGGAGGGCAAGCAACTCGAGCTCATCGTGGTCGGCACCACGAGCTACGACGACCAGGTGCCGAACGTCGCCTCCGGGCATCCAGCGGCGCGTCGGCGCCGACGGCTGCGCGGCCATGGACGTGAACACCGCCTGCACCAGCTTCCTCTACTCGCTATCTACCGCCACCGCGCATGATCCAGCACCGGCGTGGTGAAGAACGCGCTGGTGCATCGGCGCCGAGGTCATCTCGCCGTTCATCGACTGGAGCGACCGCAACATCGCGGTGTTGTTCGGCGACGGCGCCGCCGCCGTGGTGCTCGAGGCGCACCGACCGCGAGGAAGGCCTGCTAGCCGAGCGGCTCGGCTGTTACGGCGAATCGCGCGAGATCCTGCGCGTGCACGGCATGGGCGCGGCCTACGCGCACCAGAACCGCATCATCGGCAAGACCGAGTGGCAGTTCGAAGGCCAGGAGATCTTCAAGAAGGCCGTGCATGGCATGAGCCATGGCCTGCGCCGAAGCGCTGCGCGAAGATCGGCAAGACCGCGGCCGACGTCGACCTCGTGATTCCGCACCAGGCCAACCTGCGCATCATCGAGGCGGTGGCCAAGAAGGCCGGCGTGCCGATGGAGCGCGTGTACGTCAACGTGCATCGCTACGGAAACATGTCGGCGGCCACGGTGCCCGTGGCGCTGTGCGAGGCGCTCGAGGAAGGCCGCGTGAAGCCCGGAGCGCTGCTGCTCATGCCGTCGTTCGGCGGCGGCCTCACGTTCACCGGCCACGTGGTGCGCTGGGGTCAGCGCGTAACGCCGCTCGGCACCAGCGACGTCGACCTGCCGCCTAACAACCAGACCGCGCTCGAGACGTCGAGCGTTTTCGCCAGATCGCCGGCCGGTCGCAACGTCCGCCTGAATGCGGGTGCGTGCGATCTTGTGCGTGGCTCTCGCGCTGGTTGCTCCTTCAGCCATCGCGAACTCGCGCGCGACGATAGAAAACTGATCACTGCCGTCGAACGGCAACCTGAAACAACAGATCCGGGCGATGCGCGCAAAAACTTCGGGAAAACGCGCCTTACTGGCGCTGCGCGACGCCCGCGGCCGCAATTCGGCGACCGAGGACACCGAGCAGTGGGCCTATACGCGCGAACTGATGAGCGGGTCTTCCGCCCTCATCGACATTCAGCTCGCGCCGCCGGGCCGGAGCGGTGCATGTCGCGTGGTCGCCGAAGCTCGGCAAACCGAGCGCAGGCATGGCCCGCGCTCGAAATCGCCGCGCAATTGAACGAAGTGGCATGGCAATCGCCCTGGCGCGAACGCTGGAAGGCATTTGCATCGGGGAACGGTATCCCGACGGAGCCTTACGGCGAAAAGATCATCGCTGCCGAGCGTGAAAGTCCCTCGAATAACGCCAATTGCGGGCGACTTTCAGTGTGCGGCCTCGGTGTATGTCGACCGTTTGAATCCGGAACTGTGCGGCCACGATTTTGAACGCAACCTCCGGAACGGGTGCACGCCAACCTTCGGGTGATCTCAAGTTCATTCCGCGAACGACGCCATGCCCGGGTACTGACGGCCCGGAAGCAAACCGCGAGACTCACGGGTGCCGCGTCACCGGTAGAGTACACCACTTCCTCAAACGCCGCGGGTGAAGCAGGCGCGATCGTCGTGCGTGCCCGCGTGAAAGTTGCCGGCTGCGCCACGGAATTCCGCCGTGGTCAAAGCTTCGGCCATCCCGATCTCGACGCAGCCGCAATCAGAGGGTGACCGGAGCCGATTTGCGGCGGCTACTGAAGACATGGCAGCCGCGCAGGAGAAGTTACCTTCAAGATCCGCTTCCAGCTCAAATCCGAGTAACTGAATGACAAAGCCCGCGTTGCTTTGCGCTTCGCGGGCTTCGTGGACCTGCATCATCGAAGTGCCGGTCTACCACATCGATCTGCCTCCTAACAACAGGACCGCGCTCGAAATCGTCGAGGGCTTTCGACGCATCGAGGCCGCGTAGTCCGCCGTTTGCTAGATGCGCAGCCGCCATAGAACTGGCGGATTCGTGGTCGAGACCGGTGCCGTGCGTGACATGACGGCGAGGTAGTGGCCGTCCGAATCGATGTGCAGTCAACACGGTCGTGGCGAAGAGTTCGCCATCCGGTTTTGAACTCCGAAAAGTGCAACCTGATCCAGTGGCGGTCACGCGGATTTGCGACTCTCCAGCGTTCCGGTTCAGCGCCAGGTTGCCTCGTCATCCGCGCGCGATTGCCGAGAATGTCGTGACCGACCGAACTGACAGGGCCGCTCACAGGCTGCGGTATGAGGAAAAACAGTTTTCCCGATAATAGTAGCCCACCCGCGCCACGGATCGAACTTGCATCGCACCGATCGAGTTCAGCAATTTAGCTCGAGCGAGCCCGTATCACCGGAACCCTGCACTGAGCCTCCGCCGCCCGGCAATTTTGAAAGCGCCGGTACGGGAGTCGTGATTGCAGCCGGGCCTGAGTATGCCCGGAAGTCGCTGCTCTGAGGGCGCTGGCGCGCTCGCCTTTCCGCCGACGGACCGGCGCTGCCGCGTCGGAAAGTGTGGCAGGGATCCGCGGACCGCTGTCGTGCCCACGATCTGCCGAGGAAGTGCGCATCGAAGGCCGCGTCTCAGACGTCCAGCCGTCTGCGTCCGTGAAACCGACCCAGATAGACGACCAAAGCACTGATACCCACGCCCATGGCAAATCCAGGCAGGTGCCTTTTCATTGCTTGCTTCCCAAAACGATTGCAACGCTCATGGGTCGGCCATGTCTCCAGAATGGAACAAAGCCCGCGTTTTCAGGCGCGGGCTTCGTTGACCTGTGCTTAGAACGTCTGGCTCTAGGCTTTCTTCTTCGCCTTTGCGGCTCTTGCTTTTTTCTTGGCTGGATCTTTCGGGCGGGACTTTCCAAACGAGCCCGCGTACAACTTTCCGCGCTTCGTGCGACGGTCACCCTTACCCATTCGCTTCTTCCTTGTTCTGCGCAATCCACAGCAGCGCGGCTTCGATGTCCGACAGCTGCGCGGCGGTCATGCCCGGAATGCGGCCACCGCCGGCTTCCTGCTTGACGCGCGCGAGTTCTGTCGACGACACCGTGCTGACCCAAGTGAGCCCGCGGCGCACTTTGGAGGTGAATTTCTGGGACTTCTCTTCTTCGGCCATGTCGACTCCTGATCAACCGATCTCTATTAGCGGGCCGAAACATAGCGCGGCTAACGATATCTGGCCAGAACTTTCGCCAGAGCCGCCGATCCCGGCGACAAGCGTCTTCGATGGGAATCTGATTTAACGGAATAGCCGGTGTCTCATTGACATCGTGGAACTCCTTGCCGAGCGGGTCGACATACAGAAGACCGGTCAGGAATTCACCTTTTTCAACCTTTCGGAGATCGCGGCGGTCGCCGCGCTCGCGGTCGGTCGGGTCGTAGCTCGCGTCGAGCTTGCGCAGCAGGATCCGGCTGCCGTCGTGCAGCACGACCGGCAGTGACATCGCCCGCGGCGTAGTCCGCGCGATATCTCACGCTGGAACGGCACGAAGTCCGCTTGCACCGCGGCGTCGTAGTGCTCGCGCGTGTACTGATAACTCTTGGTGGAACCCTCGTGATCGTTGAACGTGACGCAGGGCGACAGCACGTCGATCAGCGCGAATCCCTTGTGGCTGCAGGGCGGCCTGGATCAGCGGCACCAATTGTTGTTTGTCGCCGGAAAAGCTGCGCGCCACGAACGTGGCGCCGAGCGTGAGCGCCAGCAACACCGGGTCGATGGGCGGCTGCTGATTCACCTCGCCCTTCTTGGCCCTGGTGCCCACGTCCGCGGACGCCGAGAACTGGCCCTTGGTCAGGCCGTACACACCGTTGTTTTCGATGATGTACGCCATGTTGAGATTGCGGCGGATGGCGTGGCAGAACTGCCCGAGCCCGATGGACAGCGTGTCGCCGTCGCCCGAGACGCCGATGTAGCGTGAGGTTGCGGTTCGCGGCATTCGCGCCCATGGCGATCGACGGCATGCGGCCGTGCACGGAATTGAAGCCGTGGCCGCCGCTGACGAAATACGCCGTGGTCTTCGACGAGCAGCCGATTCCCTGACAGCTTCACCATGTTCTGCGGCTCGATGTCGATGCCCCAGGACGCCTCGATAATGGCCGCGGTGATGCGTGTCGTGGCCGCAACCCGCGCACAGGGTTGACAAGCCGCCCTCGTAGTCGCGCCGCGTGAGGCCGAGCGAATTCTTCGGCAGCGACGGGATGACGGACCTTGGGCTTCGGGCAGGAAAGTCATGCGACACCTGACTTGTTGCCAGGGATGGCTTCGAGCTTGCGGGTCTTCGGCTCGACTTCGGCGAGCACGCCTTTGACGATGAACTCGGAGGAGATCGGCAGCCCGCTGTAGTGCAGCAGCGAACGCAGCTTGGCCTTCTCCACGCGCGTCTCGAGCGTGAGCAGCGAGCGCATCTGCGCGTCGCGGTTCTGCTCGACCACGAACACCAGCTTCTGCTGCTCGAGGAATTTCTCGCACTTCCTCGCCGAACGGAAACGAGCGCAGGCGCATGTAGTTAGTCTTGATGCCGTGTTGCGCGAGGATGTCGAGCGCCTCGCGCACCGCGCCGTCGGAGCTGCCGTAGGCCACCACCGCGATGTCGATGTGCGCGTCCTGCTCGATGACTGGCTTCGGGCACCAGCCGCTTCGCCGTGGTGAACTTGCGCGTGAGCCGGTCGAGCACGATCTGGTATTCGGCGGAATCCTCGGTGTACACGCCGTACTGCGTGTGGCCCGAGCCGCGCGTGAAGTACGCGCCCTTCGGATGCACGCCGGGCAGCGTGCGGTACGGAATGCCGTCGCCGTCCACGTCGAGATAGCGATGGAACTTCTCGAGCTTGACGATTTCTTCCTTCGATGTACACCTTGCCGCGGTCGGGCACGTAGCTGTCGTCCCATTTCAGATCCGGGACACATCCAGTCGTTCATGCCGATGTCGAGGTCCGACATCACCATGATCGGAGTCTGCAGCCGCTCGGCGAGATCGAAGGCGTCGCGCGCGAAGTAGAAGCACTCTTCCGGATCGCGCGGAAACAGGCAGACGTGCTTGGTGTCGCCATGCGAGGCGTAGGCGCGCTTCCAGGATGTCGCACTGCTGGGTGCGCGTCGGCATGCCGGTGGAGGGCCCGACGCGCTGGATGTCGAACAGCACCGCGGGCACTTCGGCGTAGTACGCGAGCCCGAGGAATTCGTTCATCAGCGACAGGCCCGGACCGGAGGTGGCGGTGAACGCGCGCGCGCCATTCCAGTTGGCGCCCAGCACCATGCCGATGGCCGCGAGCTCGTCTTCGGCCTGGATGAACGCGAAGTTCTTCTTGCCGGTGCCGGGTCGACGCGCAGCTTGTCGGCGAACATCTTGTACGCGTCCATGAGCGACGTGGACGGCGTGATCGGATACCACGCGCCCACCGTGGCGCCGGCGAACACGCAGCCCGAGCCCCGCCGCGGTGTTGCCGTCGATGAGGATGTGGCCCGCGGTTTTCGAGCCGCCCGAGCAGGCCCGGCGCCACGTGCATGGGCAGCGGGCACTTGAAGTTCTCGCGCGTGTAGTTGTAGCCGAGCTCGATGGCCTTCATGTTCGAGTCCACGAGCGCCGGCTTCTTGGCGTAGGTTTCCGCCAGCAATTCGCGGATCTTCGCGATGTCCAGATCGAGCAGCGCCGCGAGCACGCCGGCGTAGCAGATGTTCTTCATCAGGATGCGCGTGCGCACGCCGTTGAAGTTTTCGTTGCAGAGCTTCGCCAGCGGCACGCCGAGCACGGTGATGTCGTCGCGCGCCAGCAAGGCGGGACGCGGCCAGGTGGAGTCGTAGATCAGATAGCCGCCGGAGACCACTTCGCGCACGTCCTTGGTGTACGTCTCGGCGTTCATGCGCGACCATGAGGTCGATCTTTCCCGAACGCGCGACGTACGAATCCTTGGTGACGCGGATTTCGTACCAGGTGGGCAGGCCCTGGATGTTGGACGGGAAGTAGTTCTTGCCCATGACGGGCACGCCGCTTCGGAAGATGGACTTCATGAGCAGCGAGTTGGCGCTGGCCGAACCGGTGCCGTTCACCGTCGCGATCTTGATCGCGAAGTTATTCACTCTTTCTGGCATGTCAGGCGCTCATTCTTGAGAGCAGCTTGGCAGCGTCGGCGGCGGCTTCGTCCGTGGCGTGCGGCCACTGGATCGTGGACTTCTGCATGTCCCAGGCCGCGGTGGGGCAGCGCTCCGCGCACAGGCCGCAGTGCACACACAGGTCTTCGTCTTTGACCATGACGCGGCCCGGTATGTTTCAGCGCCGACGATACGTACAAAGCCTGAGTGACGTTCTTCGCGGGCGCTTTCAGCCGCGTGCGCAGGTCGGCTTCCTCGCCGTTCGTGCGTGATCGTCAGGCAATCGACCGGGCAGATGTCGATGCACGCGTCGCACTCGATGCACAGCTTGGTCTCGAACACCGTCTGCACGTCGCAGTTGAGGCAGCGCTGCACCTCTTTCTCGATCTGCTCGACGGTGAAGCCCAGCTCCACTTCGATGTTGAGCTTCTTGAAGCGCTCCTTGAGCGAGACATGCGGCATCAGCCGCCGCTCGGCCGGGTTGTAGTCGTTGGCGTAAGCCCACTCGTGCATGCCCATCTTGGTGGACTGCAGGTTCACGCCCGGCGGCAAGCCGCTCGGTCACCGGCTTTGTCTGGCAGTGGTTGTGAATCGAGATCGCGGCCTGGTGACCGTGCTCCACCGCCCAGATGATGTTCTTGGGGCCGAACGCCGCGTCGCCGCCGAAGAACACGCCGTCGCGCGTCGACTGGAAAGTCTTCGAGGTCGACCTTCGGGCACGTCCCACTTGTCGAACTCGATGCCGAGATCGCGTTCGATCCACGGGAAGGCGTTTTCCTGGCCGATGGCGAGGATGACGTCGTCGGCCTCGATGAATTCCTCGCTCGACTACGCGCTCGGCGGTGATGGCGCCCTTCGCGTCGAGGTCGTACTCGATCACGTCGAAGGTCATGCCTCGAAGCTTGCCGTTCTCGAGCACGAAGTTTTTCGGCGAGCGATTGATGATGATCTTGACGTGTTCTTCTTCGGCGTCTTCGAGCTCCCACGCCGAGGCCTTGAAGAACTGGCGCGGCTTGCGCGCCATGACCTTCACGTCCTTCGCGCCGAGGCGCAGCGACGTGCGGCAGCAGTCCATGCGCCGGTGTTGCCGACGCCGATGATGAGCACCTTCTCGCCGATGGACTTGATGTGCTCGAACGCCACCGACTCGAGCCAGGTGATGCCGATGTGCATGTTGGCGGCCGCCTCGGCGCGGCCCGGTAGTTTGAGCTCCTTGCCCTTCGGCGCGCCGGCGCCGACGAACACGGCATCGAAGCCGCCCTTGGTCAGCAATTCCTTCAGCGACTTGACCGGATGATTGAGCTTGAGGTCGACGCCCATCTCCACGATCTGCGCGATCTCGTCGTTGAGCACCTCGGCCGGCAGGCCGGAACGAGGGAATGTTGGTGCGCATGAGGCCGCCGGCCACGCCCCACTGCTCGAAGATGGTGACCGAATAGCCGAGCGGCATGAGGTCGTTGGCCACGGTGAGCGAGGCGCAGCCCGCGCCGATCAGCGCCACCTTCTTGCCGTTCTTGAGCTTCGGGATCTTCGGCAGCCGCGCGCGGATGTCGTCGTCCCGGTGGTCGGCGGCGACGCGCTTGAGGCGGCAGATGGCCACCGGCTTTTCTTCGACGCGGCCGCGGCGGCAGGCCGGCTCACAGGGCCGGTCGCAGACGCGCCCGAGGATGCCGGGGAACACGTTCGAGTGCCGGTTCACCATGTAGGCGTCGGTGAAGCGGCCTTGTGCAATAAGTCGAATGTATTCGGGGACGTCGGTGTGTGCTGGGCAAGCCCATTGGCAATCCACGACCTTGTGAAAGTAGTCGGGTTGCGCGGTGTCCGTCGGTTGCATATCCCCCGGGTAAAAACGCCGGTTTTCCCCCTCCGGCGCGTGCCCGAGTATAGGCTTCACGCCTTAACGATGCACACGCCCACCGAAATCAAGCTCGTGACGCGCTCGCGCGTGCTGGAAGTCGCGTTCGATGACGGTGCGCGCTACCTGTTGCCCTTCGAATACCTGCGGGTGCATCTCGCCGTCCGCCGAAGTGAAGGGCCACGGGCCCGGCCAGGAGGTTCTGGTGCTGGGAAAGCAGAACGTCGGCATCAAGGCCGTGGAGCCCGTGGGCCAGTACGCCGTGAAGCTGGTGTTCGACGACGGCCACGATTCGGGGCTGTATTCGTGGAAGTACCTGCGCGAGCTGGGCGACGACCACGCAGCTGAACTGGGCGAAGTACCAGCAGCGCGTTCAGGCTGCCCAACAGTAAGTCATGGAAGCCGGCCGCAGGCCGGCGTTGAATTCGGCCGCAGCGACATACACAAAGGGCGGGCGTCGTCAGACGACCGCCCTCCCAAGACCCCGCTCGAATAGTTGGGCTTTGTAGCTAAAGCAGCTACCGAAAAGCCAGCGCTTTCGAGCCTGCGTTGGCGACTCCGTCTATACTGGCCGCCCTGTGACCGAACATAAAAAGAACGCCGACACTGATTTCGGCTACCAACGCGTTCCGTGGAACGAGAAAGCAGCGCCGTGTGCGCGGCGTTTTCGATTCGGTTGCCGGCAACTACGACCTGATGAACGACCTGATGTCCGGCGGCGCGCATCGCCTCTGGAAGGAGTTCACGCTGTCGCTGACCAGCCTGCGGCCCGGCCAGCGCGCGCTCGATGTCGCCGGCGGCACGGGCGACCTGACTACCGGCCTCGCGAAACAGGTGGGCAAGACCGGCGTGGTGATCCTCTCGGACATCAACGCCGCGATGCTGGGCGAGGGCCGCGACCGGCTGCTCGATGCGGGCGTGGTGGGCAACGTGTCCTGCGTGCTCGCCAACGCCGAGAAGCTGCCGTTCGCGGACTCCATGTTCGACTGCGTCACCATCGGCTTCGGCCTGCGCAACGTCACCGACAAGGCCGCCGCGCTCGCCGACATGCGCCGCGTGCTCAAGCCCGGCGGCCAGCTGCTCATTCTCGAGTTCTCGCAGCCGGTGGTGCCGCTGCTCAAGCCGCTCTACGACCTGTATTCATTCCGCGTGCTGCCGCTGATCGGCAAGCTGGTCGCCAAGGACGAGGACAGCTACCGCTATCTCGCCGAATCCATCCGCATGCATCCCGACCAGGAAACCTTGTTAGGCATGCTGCGCGACGCGGGCCTCGAGGACTGCCGCTACTCACAACCTCTCGGGTGGCATCGTCGCCGTGCATCGCGGCTATCGTTACTAGCCGCGCATGCTGACCCAGGCGATCGAGAATCTGCTGAACCGCAATCTGCCGCGCAGTCCGCGTGCGCGCGAGCTGTGCGCGGCGCTCGTCGGGCAAGCGCGTGCGCGTCGAGGCGCGGGGTCTCGGCTGGGTGCTGCATCGTCGAATCGCTGAACACGTCGATCCGGCTCACCAAGGACGATCCGCCGACGGGCAGCCGCCGGATGCGGACATCTCCGGCACGCCTGCTGAATCTCGCGGCGCTGGCCGGCTCGCATCCGGAAGAGGTCATCCAGCGCGGCGACGTGACCATCCGCGGCGATGCGGAGGTCGCGCAGAAATTCCGCGAGCTCGCCATGCTGCTCAAGCCGGATGTCGAAGAAGAACTGTCCAAGCTCATCGGCGATACGCCCGCGCACCAGGCGCTGCGCCTGGTGCGCATGGCCACCGGCTTCGGCCGGCGCGCGGCGCGACCGGCGTGCGCAACGTGGCCGAGTACCTGGCGCACGAGCGCGGCGACCTGGTGCCGCGCGCCGAAGCCGAGGATTTCTACCGCGGCGTCGAACGCCTGCGCGAAGACCTGGATCGCCTCGAAGCCCGCGCAGCGCATCTGGATAGAGCCGACGGCGAAGACGAGATCACCACGATGAAACTGCGCGTCCTCGTCCCGGCTCATCGAAATCCAGCGCGTGCTGGTGCGGCACGGGCTCGACGAATTCGTGCGCGCCACGCATCTGTATCGGCCGCTGCGATTCCTGTTCCTGCTCTCGCCCTGGACCTGGGCGGTGCGCCGCGGCGATGCGCCGCGCGCCGAACGCCTGCGCCTCGCGCTCGAGGAGCTGGGCCCGATCTTCGTGAAGTTCGGCCAGGCGCTGTCCACCCGCCGCGACCTGCTGCCGGTCGACATCGCCGACGAGCTCGCAAAGCTGCAGGATCGCGTGCCGCCGTTCGACGGCAAGGTGGCGCGCGCCATCATCGAGGCCGCCTATGGCCGCGCCGCCGGAGCAGGTGTTCTCGGCGTTCGACGAACACGCCGCTGGCCGCCGCGTCCATCGCGCAGGTGCACGCCGCCGAATTGCGCGCCGAGGTGCGCGCTCGAACGGCGCGAAGACCCGCGAAGTGGTGGTCAAGGTGCTGCGGCCCGGCATGCACGCCATCATCGCGCGCGACCTCGAGGTGCTGCGCGCGCTGGCGCGCTTCGCGGAGGCGCAACTGGGAAGGCAGCCAGCGGCTGCAAGCCCGTGGAAGTGGTCGCGCGAGTACGAGAAAGACCATCATCGATGAGCTCGACCTGATGCGCGAAGCCGGCAACGCCTCGCAGCTGCGCCGCAATTTCGAGAACTCGCCTCTTCTATATGTGCCCGCCGTGCACTGGGATTTCTGCCGGCCCGGCGTCATGGTGATGGAGCGCATCCGCGGCGTGCAGATCTCCAACATGGCGCGCGCTGCGCGAAGCCGGCACCGACATCCGGCAAGCTGGCGGAGAACGGCGTGGAGATCTTCTTCACGCAGGTGTTCCGCCACAACTTCTTCCACGCCGACATGCACCCGGGCAACATCTTCGTGCTCATCGACAATCCGGCGCAGCCCAAATACGCCGCCGTGGATTTCGGCATCGTCGGCACGCTCGATCCGCGCGACCAGTACTACCTCGCCGAAAATTTCCTGGCGGTGTTCGATCGCGACTACCGCAAGGTCGCCACGCTGCACCTGGAGTCCGGGCTGGGTGCCGGAAGGCTCGCGCGTCGACGAGATGGAATCCGCGATCCGCACGGTGTGCGAGCCCATCTTCAACAAGCCGCTCAAGGAAATTTCCTTCGGCACCGTGCTGCTGCGCGCTGTTCGAGATCTCGCGGCGTTTCAACGTGTCGATCCAGCCGCAGCTCATCCTGCTGCAGAAGACGCTGCTCAACATCGAAGGGCTGGGACGCGACCTCTATCCCGACCTCGACATCTTCAAGACCGCGGGCCCCATCATGCGCGAGTGGGTGCGCGAGAAGATGAGCGGCCGCGCCATTGCTCGAGAACGCGCGCGCGCAGCTGCCCGAGATCCTCACCAGCCTGCAGACGCTGGCGCCGCTGGTGCGCTCGGCCGTGCAGCGCGCGCAGGACGGCCGGCTGCGGCTCGCGGTCGAGGCGCCGGAGATCAACGCGCTGCGCAGCGAGATCCAGGCGCACCAACCGCCGCGCGCGACAAGGTGACGATCGCCGTCGGTGCTGCTGCTAGGCGGCATCGTGTGGCTCGCGCTCGGGCGCGACCCGGCCTGGGCAGGGCTGGGCACTCATCGGGCGCCGGCGCCGCGTGGTTGTTAGGTTGCTTGCGCCGCCTGAGGCTCTCGGAAAATACCTAGTCACGACTCCGGTGCCCTGGCTAATTGCGGCACTGCAGGCATCGGAGTAGTTTGACAAATCATGGCCATCCCCGAGAGCGCTGAACCGAGCCGAACCTCGCGCAGTTCGTCGCTTTCGTCGCGCTGGCCGTCGGCCTGTTCGTTCTGGCCGGCTGGGCCTTCGACATGGACGCAGCTCACCAACATCGTGCCGGCCTGGCCGCGGATGGTGCGGCCTCACGGCGCTGGCGTTCATCGCTGCCGGCGTCGCGCTTGTGGCTGGCCACGCATCCAGACGCGCGGCTGCCGGCGCATCGTCGCTGCCGATCGCTGCTGACGGCGATCGGCGTCGCTCGTGCTGCTATCGATGCGCCACCGGCTGGGACGTGCTACCTCGACCAGCTTTCGCTGGCGCCGATGCCGCAGGTCATCGACGGCGCATGCTCCGCCGCGCATGGCCCCGGCCGCGGCCTCGCCTTTGCTGCCTGTTGGGCACCGTCGCTGCTGTTCGCGCAGCAACCGCGAGTGCGCTGGTCCACCAGGCGCTGGCGGTCATGGTGCTGGTGCTGGGCTGGCTGGGCTCTGTCGCGTTACATCGTTCGGCGGCGAGCCGCTGGTGCGCGTTCGCGAATATGGCGGTGCATACCGCGATCCTGCTTCCTGCTGCTCGACGCGGGCGCGCTTACGCTGCGTCCCGGACGCCGGCATCGCGCGTCTGCTGGCGAGCGACGGCGTCGGTGGCGCGCATGGCGCGGCGGCTGCTGCCCGCGGCCATCATCGTGCCGCTGCTGGCGGGCTCGCTGACGCTGCACTTCGAGCGGCACGGCACGTTCAGCTTCGAAGCCGCGGTGGCGTTGTTCGCGCTGTCGAGCGCGGTCGTGTCTTCGTGGCCTTCGTGCTGCATCAACGCCGCGCGCGGCGAGCGCGCCGACCCTGCGTCGCGACTGCCGAACGTGCGCTGCGTCTCTCCGAGGAGCGCAACCAGCTCATCGTCGAAACCGCGCTCGACGGCGTGGTCACGATCAACTCACAAGGGAATCATCACCGGCTGGAATTCCCAGGCCGAGAAGCTGTTCGGCTGGCCACGCGCCGAAGCGCTGGGCCGCGAGCTCGCCGAGCTCATCATCCCCGAGCGCCTGCGCGAGCAGCATCGCAGCGGCATGCGTCGCTACGTCGAAACCGGCGTCGCGCGGTGCTGAACAAGCGCATCGAGATGTCGGCGCTGCATCGCGACGGCACGCGAATTCCCGGTGGAGCTGGCGATCACGCCGATCGGCTTCGGCGACGACCTGGTGTTCAGCGGCTTCATCCGCGACATCACCAGCCGCGTGCGCGCCGAGGCCGCGCTGCGCGAAAGCGAGCAGCGTTTCCGCACCACCGCGAACGCGGCGCCGGTGCTCATCTGGATGAGCGGCCAGCGACAAGCGCTGCACCTGGTTCAACCAGCGCTGGCTGGATTTCGTCGGCCGCGACATCGAGCAGGAGCTCGGCGACGGCTGGTGCGACAACCTGCACCCGGCCGATTTCGATCGCACGCTCGACACCTACCACGCGGCCTTCGATGCGCGCCGGCCGTACGAGATGGAGTTCCGGCTGCAGCGCGACGACGGCGCCTGGCGCTGGCTGCTCGAACGCGGCTGCCCGCATCTCGGGCCCAGCGGCGAGTTCGTCGGCTACATCGGCACCTGCATCGACATCACCGAGCACCGCGAAACCGTCGGAGCAGTTGCGCGAGAATCGCGCGCGCTTCAAGACGCTGGCGGAATCGCTGCCGCAGATGATCTGGACCTGCCTGCGCGACGGCTACACCGACTACGTCAGCCGGCAATGGCTCGACTACACCGGGCGCAGCGAAGCCCAGCAGCTGGGCAGCGGCTGGCTCGAGCAGGTGCATCCCGACGATCGCGTCAAGGTGCAGATCCGAGTGGTCGCGCGTCGTCGCCAGCGGCGACACCTACGACATCAGCTTCCGCATCCGCCGCTTCGACGGCGTCTACCGCTGGTTCAAGACCCGCGCGGTGCCGCTGCGCGACCCGGCCGGCCGCATCCTCAAGTGGTTCGGCTCGAACACCGACATCGAGGATTTCGTCGATCGCCGAGCGCAAGCTGAAGGTGCAGCTCGAGCGCATGCAGCTGCTCGATCGCACCACGCACGCGATCGGCGCTCACCACGAACTGCGCAAGGTCTTCGAGGTGGTGCTGCGCAGCCTCGAGGACAATCTCGGCATCGATTTCGCCTGCGTCTGCACTCTACCAGGCCGAGCCCGACGCTGATCACCGTCAGTTGCGTGGGCGAGCAGCAGCGCGACGCTCGCGCAGGCAGATCGGCGTCGTCGAACAGGCGCGCATCGAGGTCGATGAAAACGGCCTGAAGCGCTGCGTGCACGGCGAGCTGGTGTACGAGCCGAACATCGAAGATCTGCAGTTCCCGCTTCACGGCGCGCCTCGCCGCTGCCGGCCTGCGCTCGCTGGTGGCGGCGCCGCTGATGATCGAGAGCGAGGTGTTCGGCGTCATGCTGGTCGCGAAGCGGCGCGTCGATGCATTCACCAGCGACGACTGCGAATTCCTGCGCCAGCTCTCCAGCCACGTGGCGCTGGCCGCGCACCAGGCGCGGCTCTACGAAGCGCTGCAGGGCGCGTACCAGGACCTGCGCCAGACCCAGCAGACCGTCATGCAGCAGGAGCGCCTGCGCGCGCTCGGCCAGATCGCCAGCGGCATCGCGCACGACATCAACAACGCGCTGTCGCCGGCGGCGCTGTACGCGCAGTCCATGCTCGCGCACGAGCGCGGGCCTGAGCGACCGCTCACGCGAGCAGCTCGCGCGTCATCCAGCGCGCCATCGACGACGTGGCGCAGCACGGTGCAGCGCATGCGCGCGTTCTATCTGCCGCGCGGCATGGAGCTCACGCTGACGCCGGTGGATCTCAACCAGATTCTCATGCAGGTGATCGACCTCACGCGCGCGCGCTGGAGCAACATCCCGCAGGAGCGCGGCGTGCGTCGTGCACGTCGAAAGCGATCTCGACGCCGGATCTGCCGAAGATCCTCGGCGCCGAGAACGAGATGCGCGACGCGCTGACCAACCTGCTGCTGAACGCGGTCGACGCGATGCCCGAAGGGCGGCACCATCACGCTGCGCACGCGCCTGGTGACGCGCGACAACGCAGGTGATCGTCGAAGTGCAGGACACCGGCATCGGCATGAGCGAGACCACGCGCAGCCGCTGCCTCGAGCCGTTCTTCACCACCAAGGGCGAGCGCGGCACGGGCCTCGGGCTGCCGATGGTGTTCGGCATGGTGCAGCGTCACGGCGGCGACCTCGAGATCGACAGCGAGCTCGGCCGCGGCACCACCATGCGCCTGATATTCCCGCGCGCTCCCACCGGCACTGACGGCCAGCGAGCAGCAGCTCGCGCCGCCACCGCGACCGCTGCGCCTGCTGCTCATCGACGACGATCCGCTGCTGCTGCGCTCGCTGCGCGACGCGCTCGAGCTCGATGAACACGAGGTGGTCACCGCCGACGGCGGCCAGGCCGGCATCGATGCGTTCGCGCTGCGACCGTGAAGTCGGGCGACCGGTTCGACGCGGTGATCACCGATCTCGGCATGCCCTACGTCGACGGGCGCAAGGTCGCGGCGCGCATCCGCCAGCTTCGCGGCCAGGTGCCCATCATCATGCTCACCGGCTGGGGACATCGTCTGATCGCCACCGACGACCAGCCGGAGCACGTCGACCGGGTGTTGAGCAAGCCGCCGAAGATGGCGGAACTACGGGCGCGCTGACCGAGCTCGTGGACGCGCGCGGCAGTAGTCAGTTACAGGTGCGGTAGTCGAAGGAAACGGCTCCAGAGTCAGGTGCGCACGACCGGCGGCTCATGCCAGCGCCGCGCGAAATACCAGCACACCGACGCGCAGCGAGGTAAGCGTCAGCGACGTCCACGCGATCCACTCGAGATGCGGCAGCACTTTCGGCGAGACGATGCCGAGCGTGAACGCGGTCACCAGCAGCGCCACGAATGATTGCGCCGAGGCGGCGGTGCCGCGCGCCGCCGGAAACAGGTCGAGCATGCGCAGCGTGAGCACCGGGAACGCGAACTGGGCGCCGATGGCGCCAGCAGAACAGCAGCGCCTGCTGCAACGGGATCGGCAGCGGGTCGAGCGCCACGATGCAGGAGCACGCGCAACAGCGCCGCGGTGAAGGTGATCGCGAGGCCCATGTGCACCTGGCGCGTGAGATCCATGCGCCCGGCGATGCGACGCGAAATCACCGCGCCGAGCATGATGCCGGTGATGACCGGCAGGAACAGCGCGGCGTACGAGGTCTCGCTCATGCCCCAGTGCTTCTCGATGATCGCGGGCGCTGAGCCGATGAAACACGCGAGCGAGCAGAAGTTGATGGCCGCGGCCAGCGCCAGCATGCAGGAATTCGCGGATGACGCAGCACCGTGCCACGAAGTCGCCACGAGGTTGCGCGCGTTGAACGGGATGCGCGCCGGCTGGCGGATGGGTCTCCGGCAGCTTCCACCACGAGCGCAGTCGAGAAGACGATGCCGCAGACCACCATGACGCGCGAACACCGCGCGCCAGCCGAAGGCCACGTGCACCCAGCCGCCGATGATCGGCGCGACCGCCGGCGCCAGGCCGAAGATCATGGTGGTCAGGTTCATGAGGCGCTGCGCGCGCGGCGCCCTCGTACAGGTCGCGGATGATGGCGCGGCCGATGACCACGCCCACGCCGGCGGTCGCGCCCTGCAGCACGCGCGACGCGATCAGCTGCTCGTACGTTCTGCGAGAACGTGCAGGCCACCGAGCCCACGGTGTACAGCGCCATGCCCCAGATCATCACCGGGCGCCGCCCGAGCGCATCCGACAGCGGCCCGTGCACCAGCGAGGCGAACGCGAACGGCACCATGTAGGCCGTGATCACCTGCTGGAGCTTCCACGCGTCGACGTTGAGCGCCTTCTCCATCGCGTGGAACGCGGGAAAGAACGTGTCGATGGAGAACGGACTGACCATCGACAGCCCGCCGATCAGCACGGCGAGCATCGCGTAACCGGGAAGCTTGTGTCTGCAAGGCTTAGCTGCTTACGCAGCGATCGCAGGAACGCCGCCGGATCCTGTCCGCTCTCGAGCACCTCGACCAGCGCCGAGCCGACGATGACGCCGGCCACGTGACCGCTGGAGCTGCTCCACCTGCTCGTGGCTGCGGATGCCGAAACCTGCGCACACCGGTAGTTTGGACGCGGCGCGTCACGTCGTCGAGGTAACGCGTGACTTCGCCCGGCACGGAGGCGGTGCGCCCGGTGGTGCCCGTCATCGTGACGGCGTACACGAAACCCTGCGCTGGCGGCGCACAGCTTCGCCAGGCGCTCGGGCGTGGTCACCGGCGTGACCATCTGGATGATGCGCCAGACCATGCGGCGCCAGCGCGGCGCGCAGGTCTTCGCCTTCGTCGTATGGCAGGTCGGGAATGATGAAGCCGCACACGCCGGCCTTGACCGCCGCGCTCGCGAGCTTGTCGTAAGCCGAACGCCAGCAACGGGTTCAGGTAGCTCATGAGAACGAGCGGCGCCCGGGGCAACAGACCGTCCCGCTGCATCGCGGCAGTTCGTCGAGCAGCCAGCGCAGGCTGAAACCCTGGCGCAGCGCTTCGCGGCTCGAACGCTGGATGGTCATGCCGTCGGCCATCGGATCGGTGAACGGCACGCCGATCTCGACCACGTCGGCCTCGTTGCCGACCTGCGTGAGGTGCTCGCGGAATTTCTCGCGCAGCGGATATCCGGCGGTGACGAACGCCACGATGGCGGTACCGCCCTGCTGCCTGCGCGAATGGCGGCGCTGATTTTTTCGCTGGGTGTCATTTCAATCGCTCGCCAGCACGGTGCGCTGCAGTGTCGGCATGTCCTTGTCGCCGCGGCCGGAGAGGCCGATGAGCACCTTCTTGCCCGGGATTCTGCTTGCGCCCAGCGCTTCGCGCCCGCGAAGGCGTGCGCCGATTCGATGGCCGGCAGAATGCCCTCGGCGCGGCAGCACTCGGTCAGCGCCTCGAGCGATTCGTCGTCGGTGGCGGCTTCGTAGCGCACGCGCCCGGCCCACAGCAGCAGCGAATGTTCGGGCCCGACGCCCGGATAGTCGAGACCGGCGGAGACCGAATCGGTTTCCTGGATCTGGCCTTCGTCGTCCTGCAGCAGCAGCAGCGAATACGCGCCCTGCAGCACGCCCGGCCGGCCATACGCGAGCGTGGCGGCGTTCTGACCCAGCCCCTTGCCCGTGCCGCCGGCTTCGATGCCGACGATCTCGACCGACTTGTCGCCGATGAACGGATGGAACATGCCGATGGCGTTCGAGCCGCCGCCCACGCAGGCGATGACGGCATCCGGCAGGCTGCCGGACTGCGCCAGCATCTGCGCGCGCGCTTCCTTGCCGATCACGGTCTGCAGCTCGCGCACCAGGTAGGGATAGGGATGCGGGCCCACCGCCGAACCGATGATGTAGAAGGTGTCGTTGGGATTGCTGACCCAGTCGCGGAACGCCTCGTCGATGGCGGCGCGCAGCGTCTGGTCGCCGTTGGTCACCGGCACCACCGTGGCGCCTAACAACTTCATGCGGCCGACGTTCGGCGCCTGGCGCTCCATGTCCACCGCGCCCATGTACACCGTGCACGGCAGCCCGATGCGCGCGCAGGCCGCGGCGCTGGCGACGCCATGCTGGCCGGCGCCGGTCTCGGCCACCACGCGCTGCGCGCCGAGGCGCTTGGCGAGCATCGCCTGGCCGAGCGCGTTGTTGATCTTGTGCGCGCCGGTGTGCGCGAGATCCTCGCGCTTGAGCCACACCTCGGCGCCCCAGGCCTTCGACAGCTTGGGCGCGTGCGTGAGCGCGGTCGGGCCGGCCCACCCAGCTCGTCAGTTCGCGCGTGAGCTCGGCCTGGAACTCCGCCGCGTGCAGGTGCTGCTTGATGCCGGCTTCGAGTTTCTCGAACGAGGCGAACAGCGTCTCGGGCACATAGCGGCCGCCGAACGGGCCGAAGCGGCCGCGCGCGTCGGGATACTTTCCGGCGAGTTCATCGGCCAGCAGTTTGGCTGCGTCATCGAGTGTGCATCACGTATTCAACTCCAGGGCCGCCATGCGCGCGGCGGCCACGAACTTTTCGATCTTGTCGGCACTCTTGATGCCGGGCTGATCCTCGACGCCGCTCGACACGTCGACGCCGAAGGGCGCACCTGACGCATCGGCGATGCCGACGTTCAGCGGGTTCAGGCCGCCGGCCGAGGATGACTTCGCAGCGGCGCGCGAGCTCGGCGGCGGCCTGCCAGTCGGTAGTTTGGCCGCTGCCGCTCACCGGCCCTTCGAACAGCACTCGGCCCGGCAGTACGCAGGCGCGTGTCGACCGCCGGCCGCATCACCGGCAACACGCTCAGCGTGCGCGGCAGGTTCGAGCGCGTCGATGTCGTCGATGTCGGTCTGCAGGATGTCGGGCCGGAAGTCACGCAGGATCTCGTCGATCTCGGTCGCGCGTCGGATGGCGCGTGACTGCCACGCAGGCGAGCTTGTCGCGCGCCGGCGCCGCCAGCTCGCTGGCGCGCTGCGTCGTCACCTGGCGCACCGAGGTGGCGAACACGAAGCCGATGGCGTCCACTTCGCAGGCCAGCGCCGTGTCTCACGGCCACCGGCGTGGTCATGCCGCAGATCTTGATGAAGGCCAGCGCGGAACTCATGCGCTGGCCTGCGACCTGCGTGCGCGCGCGGCCACCGCGGCGCGCGCTTGCGCGAGCATGGCGCGCGCCAGCAGCGCCGGATCGGCCGCCGACATGAGCGCGCTGCCGACCAGCGCCAGGTCGTAACCGCAGGCGGCCATGCGCGCGGCATCGTTCGGCAGTGGCGACGCCGCTCTCGGCGACGCGCTTCACGTCGGTCGGGCAGCTGAGGACGCCAGCGCATCGAGCCGGCCCGGCACCACTTTGAGCGTGGCGAGATCGCGCGAATTGACGCCCACCAGCAACAGCGCGCTGATGGTCGCGGCGCGCAGTCCACGAGCTGCATGCGCGAGCTCGATGTCGGGCGCATCGAAGGCTTCGAGCAGCACGAACATGTTGCAATTCGAGCGCGGCGTCGATGAGTCGCTCGAGATCCGCCCTGCGGCAGCATGCGGATGATGGCGAGCACGCCGCCCGCCCCGGCAGCGCGGCCTTCGAGCACCTGGTATGCGTCGACCAGGAAATCCTTGCGCATGGCCGGCACGTCGCAGCGGCGCCAGCGCGCGCGCGCCGGCCGCGAGATCTTCGAGCGAGCCGTCGAAGCGGCTGGGCTCGGTGAGAATCGGACACGGCGGCGGCGCCGGCATTCGCATACGTGCCGACGCGCGCGCCGACATCCTCTTCGCTTTGCCTGCTTGAGCAGACCCACGGCCGGTGACCGCAGTTTTACTTCGGCGATGAGGTCGAAAGCGCCGAGCTTGAGCGCCGGCGCGGGCCGGCAGGTCCGCGATGCGCGCGCGCAGTTCACGCTCGGAAAGCTGCGCCTGCGCAGCCGCCGACGCGCGCGCGGCTCGACGCCGCCATGCGCTGCGAGGAAATCGCCGCTCACAGGCCGGCACCCGCGCCGAAGGCGGCGAGCGCGTCCAGCGTGCGGCGCGCGGCGCCGCTGTCGATGGCCTGCTTCGCCATGGCGCACGCCATCGCGCGGGTTGATCGACGCGGCCGACGATTTCCAGCGCCAGCGCCGTGCCTAACAACAATGCGTCACGATGCGGGCCGTGCCGCTCGCCGGTCGAGCACGGCGCGCAGCGCGCGCGCGTTGGTCGCGGCATCGCCGCCGGCGAGATCGCGCGCGCCGCACAGGTCGAGTCCGTAGTCCGACGGGCTGCGGATTTCCGCCTTTCACCTGCGCCGGGCCGCACGTCGAGCACGGTGAAGGGACCGAGCGGCGTGGGCTCATCCCAGCCTTCCGCGCCGTGGACCACGAAGGCGCGCTCGATCGGCAGCCCGGACAGCGTCTCGGCCATGAGCTGCGCGGTGGGCAGATTGAACGCGCCGGTGAGCTGGAACAGCGGCGCCGCGGGATTGGTCAGCGGCCCGAGGATGTTGAACACGGTGCGCACGCCCATGGCCTGGCGGATGGGCGCCACCGCCTTCATCGCCGGATGGTAGTGAGGCGCGAACAGGAACGTGAACCGCGTGGCCGCCAGGCAGGCGCCCGCCGCCGATTCGTCCAGCGGTAGTTTGAGCCCGAGCTGCTCGAGCACGTCGGCGCTGCCGGACTTGCTCGACACCGAGCGATTGCCGTGCTTGACGACGTCGACGCCGCAGGCCGCGGTCAGCAGCGCCGCGCCGGTGGATAGATTGAAGCTGCCCGAGGAATCGCCGCCCGTGCCCACGATGTCGATGGCGCGCGAGCCCGGCGGAATCGCCGGTTGACGCGCCAGCGCGCGCATGGCGCGCGCGAAACCGCGCACTTCGTCGGCGGTCACGCCCTTCGAGCGCAACGCAGCCAGCAACGCGCCCGCGAGCGCCGGCGGCATTTCGGCGCCGGTCCGACGCCGGACCCGACAATGGCGCGCAGCAATTCGCCGGCTTCGGCTTCGCTCAAGCGACTTGCCCGGACAGCAGGTGTTCGAGCGTGTCGCGCAGATTCATTGCCGGCCGCCGGTCATCTTGAGGAAATTGCCGATGAGCTGCGGGCCATCGGGCGTGAGCACGCTCTCGGGATGGAACTGCACGCCTTCGACCTTGAGCGTCTTGTGGCGCACTCCCATGATTTCGCCTTCGGGAGTTCGCGCCGTGATCTCGAGATCCGCGGGCAGCGTGTCTGCCTTGGCGATCAATGAGTGGTAGCGGCCCACTTCGGCCGACTGCGGCAAGCCCGGCAAACAAGCCCTTGCCGTCGTGCGTGACGGGCGAGGTCTTGCCGTGCATGAGCCGCGGCGCTCTAACTACCTTGCCGCCGAACACTTCGACGATGGACTGGTGCCCGAGACACACGCCGAACACCGGCACTGACCCGGCGAAGGCGCGGATCATGTCCATGCTGACGCCCGCGTCGTACGGCGTGCCCGGCCCGGCGAAATGCACAGGTGCGTCGGGCGTCAGCGCCTGCGCCTGCTCCACGGTGATCTCATCGTTGCGGCGCACGTCGACCTCCGCGCCGAGGATCATGAACGCCTGCACCAGGTTGTAGGTGAAGGAATCGTAGTTGTCGATCAAGCAGCAAGTCGTACATTCGCTCACAGGCCGTACTCGCTCATAAGCCCTCCGCCGCGAGCTTGAGCGCGCGCGCCATCGCGCCGCTCTTGGCGAGCACTTCTTCGTATTCGGTGAGCGGCACGCTGTCGGCGACGACGCCCGCGCCCGCCTGGTAGCTGTATTCGTCGCCGCGGAACACCAGCGTGCGGATGGTGATGGCCTGGTCCATGTCGCCGCGCGCGCCGAAGTATCCGACGGTGCCGCCATACAGGCCGCGCCGCACCGGCTCGAGCTCGTCGATGATTTCCATGGCGCGCACTTTCGGCGCGCCGACCAGCGTGCCCGCCGGGAAACGTGGCGGCGAACAGGTCGAACGCATCGCGGCCGGCCGCGAGCTTGCCCTTCACGCCGCTGACGATGTGCATCACGTGGCTGTAACGCTCGATCGACGCGGTACGGATCGACGTGCACGGTGCCGGCGCTGCGCCACGCGGCCGAGATCGTTGCGCGCGAGATCCACCAGCATCACGTGTTCGGCGTTCTCCTTCACGTCGGCGAGCAGGTCCTTTCGTGCTGCATGTCCGCGGCCGAGATCGTCGGCGCGCGGCCGCGTGCCCGCGATGGGGCGCAGCTGCGCTTCGCCTCGCGCGTTCACCTTCACCAGCGCTTCGGGCGACGAGCCAACCACGGTCACGTCGCCGAGCTTGCAGTAGTACATATAAGGAGAGGGTTGATGAGGCGCAGCGCGCGATAGGCCTCGAAAGGATCGAGCGAGTGGCGGCCCGCGAAGCGCGACGACAGCACGAGCTGGTAGACGTCGCCGGCCGCGATGTATTCCTGCGTGCGCTTGACGCCCGCCATGTACTCGTCGCGCGACAGCGAACCCACCGCCGGCGAGTACCGCTCCGCGGACCGCTGCCCGGGATCACGTAGTTAGGCGATGCCGCCGCGCAGCGCGCCGATGACCTCGCGGCGCAACGCCTGCGCGCTCGGCCTCGGATGCCGGCGTGCAGCAGCGCGATGCCGCGCGTCAGGTGATCGAACACCAGCATGGACTCGGGCGCGACGTAGTGCAGGTCCGGCACCGGATTGTCGGCGCGCGCGTTCGACGGCAGGCGCTCGAAGTAGCGCACCACGTCGTATGACGAATAGCCGACGAGGCCACCCGCCAGCGGCACGCCGGCCATTTCGGGCAGCGGCTTGGGCGCGGCGGCCAGCGCCTTGCGCAACGCGTCTAACAACTCGGCCTTGTTCGCCGGGCGCGGCAGCTTCGCGTTGCCGACGGTGAGACCCCGCGGCGTCGAGCTGCACCTCCGAGGCACTTGCCGAAACCGATGAATGAATAACGCGCGAGACGCTCGCCGCCCTCCACGCTCTCCAGCAGGAAGCGCGGATTGAAGGCGCCGAGTTTGGCGAACGCCGACACGGGGGTGTCGAGGTCGCCGGCGATGTCGAAATGGCGGTTTCACCGCGTTTATCTCCATCAATTTTTCGCAGACAACAAAAAACCCATCTCAGGCGGTACCGGAGATGGGTTCTTTTGGAATTCGTTCTGATAATCAGATACGCAATAGCTTCCCGAAGGCCCACTCCTTATTGGAGGCGCCACCACCAGACTCTTGCGGGTTGTCGTTGTGTATTCATCGGGCGGCGAGTATCGCCGTGCGCATTCGTCGCGCCGTCAAGGCTCCTCACATAAGGCGTTCCGCCAGCCAGCGGCTGATCGCCAGCCAGCCGTCGGTCTCGCGGACGAGCTGGCGATAACGCACCGCGATCAGTAGAATCAGGGCGCCGAACACGTAGCACCGGGTGCACGATCCGATGCCGGATCCCGTCGTAGAGCCATCGCGATCCACAGCGGCGAGAGCCAGACCAGCAGGAACGGAATCACATCGCCAATGGCGACGGAGGTGGTGCCGCCAAACATCCGGCCCACGGCGGCGATGAGGATGCCGTTGGCGGCCAGCAGGATGAAGCGGCGATGAAACTCAGGGCGTTTGCGATAACCCAGGCGCCGCCGAGAAACAGGGCGAACGTGACGCATGTCGGTGAGCGGCGTGAGGAAGCCGCCGTGCGTGCCCGTCGGGCCCCACCACCGCGACCTTGCGCGCGAACAGCTACAGAGCGAGAACGCGAGCCCGAACACGACGAGCGCCGCGCCATACGCCATGCCGAACTTCCCGATCTTCACGTGCAGCGCCGTTCGCCCGGTGATCGCGAGATACGATTGCAGGATCACGAGGCCTATCCAGCCCATGAAGATCGCGGCGTGCAGATGAAAGATCCACTCCGCCTGCGAGCGGCCGCGTGAACAGCGCCCCGAAATAGGTGCGCCAGAAGCCGGCCATCGGCAATGGCGGCCATGAGAATCCCGAGCGGAATGACGATCGAAATACGCGTGCGACGCAGCGCTGGACAGCGAGGCATTCATTGGTTTCAACTCGTTGCATGACCCGGTTTGGGACGCGCCGAGAGTTGCGCGCGGATGCGCTGAGTGGTCTGCGAAAACGCACTGAAACGTTCTGAAACGTGCTGAATGGCGGTCATGGAAGCAGCCGAACCAGTGCAGATCTACGAAACCGGCGGCTTTCGCGTGGATGCCAGCGCAACGCGTCGCTGTTCGCGGCGGACGGCACGCGTCGCGCTGCCGTCGCGCGCGTTCGATCTACTGCTGTACTTCGTGCGTCACCCCGGTCAGCTGCTCGACAAGAACCGGCTCATGGCCGCGGTGTGCTCAACACCGTCGTCGAAGAGAACAATCTCAACCAGAGCATCGGCGCGCTGCGCAAGGCGCTGGGTGAGAGCGCGGGAGAGCACCGGTTCCTGGTGAACGAGCCAGGCCGACGGGTATCGGTTCGTCGCGCCGGTTCGCGTGCGCTGGATCGGATGCGCCACCAGGTCGTGCATCGCGAGTTGACGCGCGCGCTGGTCGCTGGCCGTGGGGCTGGCGGTGCTGATAGTCGTGATCGCGACGGCGCTCCACTGGTGGCCGTGAGCCGCGAGCCCCTTCCCTCGGATGACGATCGCTCGATCGCCGTGCTGCCCTTCGAGAATCGCAGCGACGCGCGCGAGAACGAGTACCTCGCGCTCGGGGTGCAGGACGAGATCCTCACGCTGCCTGACGCGCGTCGGCGGATTTGCGCGTCATCTCGCGCAACTCGACGCTGCGGATTACGCGGACAGCACGGCCACCGCGCCAGCAGATCGGCCGCGAGCTCGGCGTTGCCTATCTACTCGAGGAAGCGTGCAACGCGCCGGGCGACCGGGTGCGCGTGAACGTCACGCTGCATCGACGCGGCCGGCCGACCGGCACCTGTGGGCCGCAGACGTACGAGCGCGAGCGCCGATGAGGTCTTCGCGGTCGAGAGCGAGGTCGCGCAAGCAGTCGGCGCCAGGCGCTGCAGGCGCGGCTCACCGCGGAAGAGCAGCCGCGTGATCACGCAGCCGCCGAGCGCGAATCCGGCGGCGTACGACGCCTATTCTTCGCGCGCGGGCCTTCGCCGAGCGAGCGACCGCGCACTGAGGCCGAGATTCGCGCGGCGATCGCGGCGTTCGACCGAAGCGGTGCGGCTCGATCCGGACTTCGCCGATCGCCTGGGCGCAGCTCTCGCGGCGTCACGCGCAATCTGTTTTCGCTGGCATACGACCGCTCCGATGCGCGGCGCATGCTGGCACGGCAGGCGCTGGAAACGGCGAGGCAGCTGCGCCCCCGACCTCGTCGAGGTACAAGCGGCGCGCGGATACTTCCGCCATCGTCGTCGAAGAGAACCTCGAGGAGTTCGCAGAGCGCATTTCGCGCGCGCTCCAGAGCCGCGAATCCCCGCGAGCGCGGATGGGGACGCAGGGCTCGCGCGATATTGCGCGCGACTCGGACCAGATGGATCAAAGCAACGAACATGCGCCCGGATCCTGGCGCTCGATCATTGAATCCGTATCGCCATTCGGTCGTCGTGCGGGACTATGCGATGGCGCGCAGTTCGATCTTGCCGTGCAGACCTGCGATCGCGCGCTCGCGCTCCTGCTGCCGGGTGACGTGGGCATCCCTCGCGATCGGAACCAGCATCTGCCAGTCACTGCGGCGCAGGCTCAGGCCGAGTCGCGCGACGCGCTTGCGCTCGCTCACGCCAGCGGCGGGAGACTGCTGCGCACGCTGCGGGTGATGAGCCGGCAGAGTTCCTGCTCGATCGCGAGCCGCACGGACGGCCGTGGAACTCCTCGAGGAAACACCTCGCGAACGCCGGGTGCTCGCCACGCGCCGCGGCATGGTTCGCCCGCTGGCTGGGCGACGCGTTGCCGCGACTTTGCTGGCGATGCGTCCGCGGCGACGGCGGCGTACACCATTGCGGGTGGCGAGCTGCAAAGCGAGCTGGCCCGCCAACCCGAGAATCCCGTGCTCATCGCCGAGACTCGCCATCGTCCAGAGCACGGCTTGCGGGGCCGGGGATGAGGCGGACAAACTCATCGGGACCTGCTCCGCGATTGCCGCGCGCACCCGGCGCGAGGGGTTCGATCGCGGGATGCGTGCTGGCGAAAATCCAGGTGGCGCTGGCGCTCCACCCGGCGGCCGAAGTGGTAGTCCTGCTCGAGGAGGCCATCACTGTCACGCAGCGGAGAGTTTCACGCCGCTCGCGCCGCGTTGCTTGCGCGCGGATCACGGATGGGACGGCCTGCGCAGTCGCGCGGATTTCAAGCAGCTGTTTACGGTTGCGGCCGAGCCCCGTCGCGCTACAGCTTGGCGACCGTCCCGCGCATCGATCGCCCCGCCCATGATGGCCCCGGCGCCGCATTCGTACTCGGTGGCGCTCGAGAGCTCATTCTTCTTGTAATAACTCTGGATGTTGATGACGGCGTTGCCACCTTCGGCGATGGCCCGCTCTTTCAACGAGAGTCATGGCCGAGAGGAATGCCCACTCGCAGCCTTCCTTGTCGGTTTGTTGGCGAAATTGGTCTTCTTGTTCGACTGTAGATGCCGAACGCTCTTTGCACCTTTGCGCGCAGCCTGGGGACCAAAAAGAACTTCACGTCGGTTCCAAGCTTCTCCTTGGCGGCGGCGTTTTCCATCGCGTCCTTGATGGGCAGCTTGAGGTGGCGTATCCCGAGCCACGGGCAATTCCGGAGATCAGCGTCGCGGCACACGGCCGCCAGAAGATCGCGAGAAGATTTCATGGGCTATCAGCTCCTCGATGACGCGTAGTACTTTGCCGAAATAAGTGGCCGGAAACTTCTCGATGATGAGCCCCATGGGCGCTCCGCCGGCGCTGATCAGATAGGTACGCGAGAGCAGCGATTCGTCGACGCCGAACAGGAGGCGATCTCACTATCGCTGCTCGCGGCGAGAAGTCGATGATCTCGCGGAAGGTTTCGAGCCGCGCGGCCTTCCATAACTGCCCGATGGACGTGTCGGTTCTCAGGATGGTTTCCTGCATGCCCGGCGGCATGCGCGAGGGGCACCAGCCAGGAATGCGCATATATGTGAGGGCCGGTTGGCGCCACGCAACAGGATCCGTCGGCTGAGCACCGGCTCCGTGGCGGACACCCCGAGCGACAGCGGCGCGCACCTTCACCGGCGCATGCTCGAGTTTTGGACGGAGATCTTTTCGCTCGTGTAGATCTCGAGCAGTTGCGTCACCGTGCCGTCGGTCGTGAGCGAGTACCTTCTGCAGAACGCTCAGGGACTCGTCGTCGGCGATGACGCGTTCGGGCGTCGGATGCATGGGGTAGTCAGGCGCTCCAGCGGCGATAGATCAGCGAAGTATTGACGCCACCGGAACGCGAAGTTGTTCTTCGCGACGTACTCTGTAATCGAGACTGCGGCCGCCATTGGCGATGTAGTCGAGATCGCCGCAACGGTCATCGATATTGCGCAGGATTCAGCGTGGGCATGAACCAGCCGCCGCGCATCATCTCGGATGGTGAACCAGCTCTCGCACCGCGCCGCGAGGCGCCGAGGCGTGTGACCGAGATGACCCTTCGCCGGAACTGACCGGGACTCTCGGCCTGGCGAATAGGCGGCGCGTCGCCTGGATTAGCTCTCGGCGATGTCGCCCTGCTCGGTTGCCGTGGCATGCGGCGTTCACGTAGCCAATGGCGCTGGGCCGGCGGATCCGCATCCTGCAGCGCCATGCGCATCGCGACTGTCCATCGTCTGCGAGATTCCGGATGTGTGGGATGATCGCCGTCCGGTGTTGCTGCCGAAGCCGATGATTTCGCGCGTAGATAGGCGCGCCGCACGCGCCCTGGCGTGCTCGAGCTCCTCGAGAACCAGCGTGCAGGCGCCTTCGCCGATCACGCAGGCCGTCGCGATCGCGATCGAACTGGACTCGGCGTTTCCGTAGGCGTGTCATTGCGCGTGCTGGTGGCGAAACAGCGTGTCGAACACCGCCGCCATCGGTCACGTCGAAGTTCCTCGGCGCCGCCGGCGATCATGACATCCGCCTTGCCGTTGCGGATCGTCTCGTAGGCGTAGCCGATGCCCTGGCTGCCCGAGGTGCAGGCGCTCGATCGTCGTGATGACGCCGCCCCGTGAGGCCGAAGAACAAGCCGATATTCACCGGCGCGGTGTGCGCTCATCATCTGGATGTAGCTGGTCGCCTTGAGCCGCGCGCGAACTGCCCTGGCTATGCAGCTCGGCAAAGCCCTGAACGCGCCGTCGGCGTGCCGAACGAGGAGCCGTAGGCCACGCCCATCGCGCCGCTGGATGCACAGGGCTCGCCGAGCAGCCCGGCGTCGGCCAACGCCACGCTCGGTGGCCTGCGTGGCGACATCAGGGCGACGCGCGCCCATCGTGCGGGTCTTCTTGCGCGGTGTACTGCGATCGCGACGATCGACATGCCGGCAGGCTCCCAGCCGCGTGTTCAATCCGTCATAGCGGTCCCAGTCGGCCATGCGACGGATGGCCGTCCGTCAGGCTTCGCAGATGCGGACGCGATCGATTGGCCAGTCGTTGCCCAGCGCGGTGACGCCGCCCATGCCGGTGACGACCACCGCGTTCGTCGCTCATCGCTCCTCAAACCATTCCACCGTTGACGCAGATGACCTGCCGCGTGATGTACGCTGGCGTCGTCGGACATCAGAGGAATTGACGACGGCCGGCCACCTCGCCGGGCTGGCCGACGCGGCGCATCGGCACCATCTTGAGTGCTTCCTCGACCGGCAGCGTCGGCGATCATGTCGGTCTCGATCAGGCCCGGCGCGACGCAGTTCACCGTGATGCTGCGCCTCGCGAGCTCGATCGCCAGCGCCTTGGTCGCGCCGATGATTCCAGCCTTGGCGGCGCTGTAGTTCACCTGGCCGCGATTGCCGCGTGATTCCCGAAACCGAGGACAGCGTCACGATGCGCGCCGGCGCCTGCGCGCCGGATCATGGGCATGATCGCTGGATGCAGCACGTTGTAGAAGCCGTCCGAGATTGGTGCGCAGCACCGTATCCCAGTCCTCGTCGGTGAGCGCCGGAAAGGCGCTATCCCGCGCAATGCCCGGCGTTGCAGACCACGCCGATAGTACGCGCCATGGGCCGCAGATGTCCTGCGGCGATCGCCGCGGCGCAGTCCGCACGGTTCGGCGATGTCGAAGCGAAGAATGCGCGGCGCCAGGTCCGCCGGCATTCACGATGGCGGCGCGAACTTCTTCGGCGGCCGCGAGGTTGTCGCGGCAATGCAGGACCAGCCGAAAGCCGCTGGCCGCCAGGCGTTCGGCGATGGCGCGGCCGATTCCCCGGCTCGAGCCGGTCACCAGGATGCTGCGGTTGTTCCTGACGCTCTCGGTCATCGTGATACCTCCGACCAGCGCGAGCACATCCTTCCGGACGGTACGCCTTGAGGTCGCCGCGCGCGAGCAGGCGGTCTTCCTCATGGATGGTGCATGCGAACGCCACCAGGTCGCTTTCGTCGCGCATCAGAGAGGTCGGCGCGAATGTGCAGCGTGGCGCCCAGCGGGAACCACTCGGCTGGAGCACTGGTAACTGCGCGATCCCAGCAGCAGGCCGATGCTCGGCTGCGCGCCGGCGCGTACTACTTCGATGCCGGAAAACGCGCAGGCACGCTCTGCGCCAGCTATATCGAGTCCCACCCACGCGGGCACGCCGTGGACGCCATCGCAGAACATCGTGCCGGCGCGGATGGTGACGCCGCAGGTCACGTGCTCCGGACCATGGTCGCGCAGTTCAGTCGAGCAGCCGCATCCGGCCCACGTGCGGCAGGATGGCGTCGATCGTCAGTGGTTGGCGTGTGGCAGTCATCGGAGCTACAGCGGCCTGGCTGTCTATCTGCAGCGAATAGCCGTACTCGAAGTTCACGAGCCAGCTTCGCCCGCTCCACGGGTCTTCACTGCCGTAGTGCGCTTCCGCAATCAGTTGCATCGCCGTGGCGCAGGCGGCGGATGCCGGGCGCGGTTCGCTCAACTGCCATCCCGCCTCGCGCATCGGCTTCCTCGAGGCTCGCGCAGCGGCCAGAAGACGAGCTGCATATCCGCGAGCAGGCGTTCCGGCATGAACGGCCCCGGCATGGCCGGCGCGGTTTCGGATTGCACCGCTTTGCCGTCATATCGAATGGTGAAGAGCCGCACGCCGAGCGAATTCATGCCGACCGAGCGTCATGGCGCCGTCCTTGACGGTCACCACGCAGTTGAACGTGAGTTCTGCGCGCAGCCAAACGCGCCGCGCACCACCTGGTTGACGACGCCGTTCGCCGCCGAGCGACGCGGGCGACACGAGCGGCCGAAGTGAGGCCGCAGGCTTTGCGGCGGCGAGCCCGCGCACGCGCCAGAGCGCCGACAGCCGACGCATCCGGACAACCGCACGAACAAACTACCTGCAAGTTTCATGACTCGACCGCCCTCACCGTGCTCGCCAGCGCGCGCGAGCCAGGCGCGCGGATTGCGGACCCGGTGTACGGATTCTTCGCATCCCAGGCATAGCCCGCGAGCACCGGAGCAGATCATGCGCCGGATCACGGGATCCTTGTGCCCGAAGAAGATGACGTCCTGCAGGTCGCCGTCGTACCAGCCGTCGACGAAACTGCGGAACGTTTCGACGCCGTACATGAGCGGCTCCGCGAACTGCGCTTTGCCAGTCGGCTGGTTCGCCACGGAACTGCTGGTCGAGCAGGTCGGCCGCCAGCTTCGCGGACTTCAATGCGATGGTGACGCCCGAGGAAAACACGCGGATCGAGAAATTCCGCCGCGTTGCCGAGCAGCGCGAAACCCGGGCCATGCAGGCGGCTCACCGTCGCGGCGTAGCCGACGATCTCGCCGCACGGGACGCACGGTGTGCGCATCCTTCAGCAGCTTTCGCAGCGGCGGTTCCTCGGCGATCAGTCTGCCACAGCCGCTCTTCGGGCGTGCCGCGTGGAACTTCGCATGGTGCTCGCGCGGACGCCACCACGCCGAGCGAGGCGTGGCCGTTCGAAAACGGAATCAGCCACGACCAGACGTCGCGCCTGCGTCGGATGCACTCCGACGCGGATCTTCTGCCGGTCGAACTCGCCGGACACGATGTTGTCCTTCGACGTGCACGAACAGCGCCGCGCGTTCGGGAAAGTCGGAGGCCGATCCAGGTCGAGCAACCGCGGCAGCGTGCGGCCGAAGCCGCTGGCGTCGAGCACGAACCGCGGCCGGTGCGTCGTGACTTCATCACCGGCTTTCGCCTGGTGACCACCGGGCGCTCGCCGCGAAACATCGATCGCCGTGATCTCCACTTCGTGGCGGATCGTCGCGCCGCGCCGCGCCGCTTCATTGGCGAGCACCTGGTCGAACTGCGCGCGCGGCACCTGGAACGTGAACGGATAGCCCGGCCGAGAATTTGTCGGCGAAGTTGAACTCGGAATACAGATCGTCGCGCACGAACGCCGCGCCGTTCTTGTACTGGAAGCCACACGCCATGACGGCATCGAGCATGCCCGCCTCGTGCATCAGCTCGGCGGTGCTCGCGAGCAGGCTTCTCGCCGATCGAGAAGCGCGGAAGCGCTGCTTCTCGAGCACCAGCACCTCGTAACCTCTGGATGCCAGCAACGCCGCGGACATGGAACCGGCGGGCCCGCTCCGATGATCAACACATCAACCATGAATCTCGTTCTCCGTCATGCAGGCCAGCGAGTGCAGAACAACCACGACAACGTGATCGCAAAGAGCAGCGTCAGACCGATGCTGCGGATGAAGGGCGTTGCGCTCAACGCCAGCAGTCCGAATGCGATGAGCGTCGTGCAGGCCGACAGCGTGACGCTGAGGATCGCCGTGACGCGGTGATCGCGTCCATGGCGCAGGAAGATTCCGTAGTCGATGCCGAGCCCCAGCACCAGCCACAACGCGAGCAGCGTGAAGAGATTGAAGGGCACGCCGAGCCAGCCAAATGATCCCGACCGTCGTGAGCGTGGCCGCCACGGACGGCAATAGCATGCGAGGCGCGTCGCGCCAGCCGAAGCGGAACGCGAGAATCAGCGCCCGCCACCGCATACACCGCCGCCAGCAGCAGCGTCATCGCATGATCGATAGCGGCTCAGGGTCTCCGTGGTCTGCGCGACGCGGTCGATGAGCCGGACGCCCGGTAGCTGCAACTGCTTCAGCGACTCGACGTCTGGTAGATGCCGCCGAGCGTCACCACGGTGGCGAAACGCGATCCCACCTCGCCGAGCCAGAGATGCCGCGCGCCCTGCGACGCCGGGCTCGCGCAGCCATTCGTCCACCGTGAGCGGCGCATCCGCGGCTTCGAATTCCGCGCGACGCCGTTCGATGGCCGGCGGCTCGAAAGCCGAGCGTGGTCATCACGCGTTCGAGCAGCGCGCCCGGCGCGTAGACCTGCTCCGCCAGCAGCTCAGCGATTGCGACGCTGAGCTCGAGCGATGGAACGCCGGTGCCCACCGCCCTGTAGGAAGCGATATCGCCCGTGCGCACCAATCGCGTCGAGCGCGCGCGTGAGGCGCTCTTCGGCCTCGAGCACGGCCTGCGCCGAATCGCCCGACACCAGGAAGAAGCGCGTCTCGACGCCGCTGCCCAGCACCTCGCGCACGCGCTGTTCTTCGCTCACGAGTTGCGCGGGCGATTGCTGCAACGCCTTGACGTCGTCCTGGATCCGGACGCGCGCGAGTCCCAACGCGACCACAGACGGCCAGCACCGCCAGCACGATCAACTCGAGCGCGTCCAGCGCCATGCGCGCAACACGCGATCGATCGCATCACCTGACGAGCGGGCCCGAACTTCGGCAAGCTGCCGCGGGCGCGCGCGAGCACCGGGTAGAGACACAGCACGCAGCCGCAGCCCACGACGAGGCCGGTCATGCAGAACACCGCGATCTGCTCGAGCCCGGGAAACGGCACGGCGGCGCAGCACGAGGTAACCCACCAGCGTCGTCGTGAGGCCGAGCAGAATCGCCGGACCCACGTGCGGCACGGCCGACGCTGGCGTCCAGTGCGCGCGGATCCCGGAAGCGGTCGGCGAAGAAGTGGATCGAGTAGTCGATGACGCTGCCGATGAGGCTCGATCCGAATACCAGCGCGAGGATGTGCACTTCGCCGAAGACGCAGGCGCACCATGGTGAACGCCGCGGTGATGGCGAGCGCCAGAGTCATGACGCCGAGCAACAGCGGGCGCATCGAGCCGAATACCAGCGAGCAGCAGCAACACCACCGCGATGGATTCGATCGTCCCGAAGGTCGTCACTTCACGTCGTGGCTCGCTCGGCCGCGGCGCTGGCGTGCTGGATGGCGCCCGAACCGATGATCTCCACCGGCGCCTTGATCGTCGCGTGGCTCGCCGCGAGCCGCGCGCGCGCGATGGCGGGAATCACGCGCTCCTGCGTCGCGGTGGCAAACGGATGGCCCTCGTTTTCGGTGAGCACCAGCACGAACTCGCGGCCGTCACGCGCCGCGACCAGCACGTTGCCTTCCAGGCGCGCATTGCCTGCGACTCCGCGCTGGCGCGCAGGAAATCGTTCGTGAATCCGAGCGGATCCTCGGCGAGACCCAACGGCTGCATGAGACCTGTGGGCGTGTAGGCGGCGCGCAGCGCGCGTTTCACGAGCGGCTCGGTCGCGCCCGCCTCGAGCGCCTGCCGGTCATTCGGCGACATCAGGAACGCGCGATGCGTCAGATAGACCGCGGTCACGCTGCCCCAGGTCCGTGTCGAGCTGCCACTGAATGCGCGTGAACGCTCCGGAGGCCTCGAGCTCATTCGCGAACGCGGCGGCCGCGAGTTTCGGCGTCGGCGAGCGTGTCGCTGCCGATCAGGAAGATCTGCTGGCGCGCGAGCTGCGCGGAGAATTCATCGAGCGCCGCATCGAAACCGCGATCCGGTTTGCGCCCGCGGCAGCAGCGCCAGGATGTCCGTCTCCACGCGCGGATCCGGCAACACGCGGAATGCGAACACCCCGAGCATGAGCGAGCATCAGCACGCTCCAGCCGATGAAGCGCAGGCGCAGCGGCGCGCCCGTGCGTCATGGACGCGCGGAAGCGCGAACAAGGCCCGCACGTCGGCGCCGGGCGGGTCGCTCGAATAAGTGATGCCGGTGAGATCGATCACGGTGCGATCGCCACGCGCGTCGGTGAGCACGACCTGCTCCACGTCGTCGGACCCGGCGACCGGTGGCTTCCTGAACACACCGGCGATGGCCTTGGCACGCGGCCTGAGTCCGATGATCCAGCGGTTCGCTCTCGTCTTCGACGCCACCGAGAGATCGAAGTCGCGGGCCAGACTCTGGGTATCGAGCGTGAAGAGCGCCATGAAGATGTTCGTGATGAGGCGCACCGCCGGGCTGCTCGTCCGCGGAAATCCGCTGCACGGCACCACCGTCGTCCGACTGCGCGAGACCCGCGCCGGTGAGCACCACCACCGAATCGAACGGCTGCTGCGTGTGCCAATACACGCCGAGATCGCGCACGAACGTGAACTCGCCGAGCGCGACGAGAGGGCTGGGAATTTCGCTCAGGTGCCGGCTGTGCTGGAACTTGCCGGTGAGAACCTGCGCGTTGCGCAGCTCGCCGCGGGCCGCGACAACAGCGCGCGAAGCTCGTGCCTCGCTGGTCAGCGGATGCGCGAATGGATCGGCGGTCGGCCGCGCCGGACGCGGCCGGCATCACGAGCAGCGCCCACAGGCACTGGCATCACGCGCCGACCGCTTCATGGCGCCAAGCCCCAGGCGTTCGAACAGCACGGGCGGCGACACGAAGCACATCTCGCCGTTCTTCATGTCCACGGCGACCTGCACCGTGTTGCCCCTGGTCAGCCGCTCTCCGCTCGCCTCGTCGGTGATCAGGTAGGCGATGAGCAGCCGGTTTTCCCATTCACGCAACGTGGCCTTGACGAGGATGCGCTGCCCGGAACGTCACGCCCTTTCACGTAGCGGATGCGCATGTCGATCACCGGCCAGCTGAACCCGGACTCCCGCATCGCGTTGTAGCCGTAACCGAAACTGTCGAGCAGCGCGCAGCGCGCGATCTCGAAATACTTGGCGTAGTGGCCGTGCCAGGCCACGCCGATGGAGTCGACGTCGTGGAACGGCACAGTGATCGCGACACGTGGCTTCGCGCGCGGTCATGCGGCGGCCTTCGGGCCACGGTGCATCAGCCGCCGGCCGAGCAGCGCCGGCAATCGCCGCAACATTCCGAAGAAGAGTCGCGTGTGCATGCGGCTGATGAAGACGTTGTCTTCCAGCATCCTGAAGTGCGAGACGCCGTCGCGCGGATAGGTCGACGCGCGTCGGAACCGCGATGATGTGCACTCCGCTCCAGTGCAGCCGCACCATGATCTCGGTGTCGAAATCCATGCGCTGGCCGATGCGGTGCTGTCGCCAGATTTCGCAGGTGGCCGCGAGTGGATAGACGCGAAGGCCGCACATCGAATCGCGGATGTCGAACGACAGCGTGTTGATCCACACCCACACGTGCGTGAGATAGCGGCCGTAGCGCCGCGAGCGCGGCACGGTCGGAATCGTAGATGCGCCTCGCCGCTCACCATCGCGGCCGGATCTCTGCGAGCCACTCTTCCAGCAGGCGCGCCGCGTCGGCGACGTCGTGCTGGCCATCCGCGTCGATCTGCAGCGCATGCGTGAAACCCGCGGCCAGCGCTGCGTCGCATCCGGCGATGACGGCGGCGCCCTTCCCGCCGTTCTGCGGCAGGCGGAGGACCTTCACCCAGCTCTCGCGCATCGCAATCAGCGACAGCACCTGCCGCGCCTCGGCATCCGATCCGTCATCGACGATGAAGCAGGGCAGATCGAGCGGCTCGAGGGCGTCCACCACGCTGCGCGATGGCGCCCGCGTGGTTGTAGAACGGTATGACGATGCAACTCTTTCATCGTTCAATGGAACAGCACGCGGCCACTCGAACACGGTTCGCCGGAAAGACGGTATTCGAAGGACAGCTCGCGCTTCGCCGCATCCGCGGCCAGGCGCAGCGCCAAGGCAGCGTTCGGCTGGATGACGCGCATGAATTTCACCGCCGCCAGCGCGCGGAAGCGGGCCGAATAATGGAATGTGTAGGCGCGCGAACTCGATGGCCCACCCGACCTGCACGACACCGGGCAGCACGGGGCAACCCGGGAAGTGGCCCGCGAAGTAGAGGTTGGTGTCCGGAACGATGAAGCGGAGATTCAGATGATCCTGCGTGCGCTCGAGCGCATCGATATCCGGAAGCACGAGCACGTGGCGACCTCAGGCCGCCGGCGTGACGTCAGCGTCTGGATCGCATCGATGACGTCGTTGACCGTGCGGACGTCCTTGAATGCCTGCGGCTGAATCTTCCGGCCAGTGATTTCCTTGAGGGTCAGGAACAGGTCGACGGCGTCGATGCTGTCGAGATCGAGGTCGGTGTACAGATTGGCCTCGGGCACGATCTGCTCGGGCTTGAGCTCGAACTGATCGCTCAGCACCACTCGCAGGTGCGCCAGGATTTCTTCGCGGGATTTCGATCGTCACTTGACATCTCGACTTCTCTATCCTGCTCTATCTGATTGTTCTGATGCGCGCGGGTTCCGCCAGCCACGGCAATCCGGCGGCTTCCGCGGGACCGGCTGCGTTGCCCGCCCGCGCATCGAAGTGCGTGAGCATCCACTGGGTGATCCGGCGCGCGGTTCAGCACCGGCGCCTCGTTGTCGCGGATGAACTCGCGCGCGGCCATCGGCTCGCCGACGACCACGTGCAGGTGGAAGCGCCGCGCGGGCACGCGATACCACGGATTGCCTTTGAACAGCGTCGGCGGATCGCAGGTGATCGTCACCGGCAGAATATCGGAATCGGCGGCGAGCGCGATGTGCGCCGCGCCGCGCTGCATGTGCAGCGGCTTTGCCCGGCACGGCTGCGGCGTGCCCTCCGGAAACACGAGCAGCGGATGGCCGCGCGTCGCACCGTGGCTGAGCACTCTTCGATGAGCTTCTCGCCCGCGGCGTTCGGTAGATAGCCAGCCCACGACACCGGCCAGCGCAGGAACGGATTGCGCCACAGGCCACTCTTGACGATGCAGTCGACCTCCGGCATCTGCGAGACCAGCAGCACGACATCGAGGAGCGTTGGATGGTTGGCGACGATCAGGCGCCCGGGCTTGCGCAGGCGCTCGGCTCCCTCGACGCGATACGTGAGGATGCCGAGCACGCGCATGGTTTCCATGTAACGCGCGGAACGTGAGCTGCATGCCGCGTTGAATGCGACGGCGCGCGGTATCCGCATTCCATGTCGACAGCCGCAACAGCGGGAAACATCGTCACGCTGATGACCAGCGCGCCGACTCCGAACAGCACGAACACGAATCCGGTGGCGAATATCCGCCACGCATGATTGAGCTTGCGGTCCGCTCCCGACATTGAAATGCACCCTCCCGCCCGCGCTTCCGTCATGAATCTCGTTGTAATCCGCGTCGATGCAATCGCGCGATGTGGCGCCTTGAGTATAGACTGTCGCGCCGCGCGCGTGACCCCGCAGTCCCAGACGAACCACTACTAGATTGTCCGCCATAGACAACATGAACACTGAAGCAGCCACGTCCCAGCAGACCGCCGGAAGAATTGCTCATGGCCCAGCGCCTGGTGCAGGTCCTCGGCCTCGAACATATTGCTCCCGACGCAATCCATCCTTCCGCGCCCCTGTTCGGCAGCGGCCGTGGACAGCGTTGGACTCGATTCAATCGACGCGCTGGAGATTGCCCTCATGATCCAGCAGCACTACGGCGTGGAGCTGCGGTCCGAAGATGCCGCGGTCAGGGCCGCGTTCGGGTCGCTGCGTTCACTGACCGAATTCGCGCTGCGCAACCGCCCCGCGGGCTGATCCCGCCGGGCGAACAGAACCGCCGCGCACCGCCACATGTTCTGGCTCGCACTCGGCTATCCCCTCCTGGCTCACCTGGCCGTGCTCACGCACGATCGACGGCTCGAATGGCTCGCGCTCGTCTGGCTGCTCGGCATCGCCATGGGCGGCGCGCTGATCCAGCGTCGGCTGTGGGCCTGGGGCGCGCTGCTGGCCGGCGCCGGGCTTCTGTACTGGCTGGTCATCGAAGGCAACGGTCTGTACGCGCTCTACATCCCGCCGGCCGCCATCCCCGCCGCATTGTTCATGCTGTTCGCGCTGTCGCTGCGGGCGGGCGAGATTCCACTGGTGACGCGCATCGCGCGTCTCATGCACGACGGCCCGTTCCCGACGATCTGGTCGTCTACACGCGCCACGTCACGCAGCTCTGGTGTGGCGTCTGCGCCGCATTGTTCCTCTCGGCGGTGCTGCTGGCGCTGTTCGCGTCGCCCGAGCTGTGGTCGCTCATGACCAACGTCATTCACTATGTCGTCCTCGGCGCGGTGTTCGTTCTGAGTACGGGTACCGGCGCTGGCGCTACAGCCACCATGAGCATTCCGGCCTCTTCCAGTATCTGCGGCGCCTGACGCGCACCGAACTCAAGGTCTGAATGACGATGCAGGCGCTTCGATTGCTGGCCGTCGACGCGCTCGATGCCCGTATCGCGTACTACCGGAGCGCGACGGTTCAGCGCCGGGCAGTTCGTGGCGCACGGGGAGCACGTTGGCGCGCGGCGCTGCCGCGCGCGGCGCACGTGATCAACCTCTCGGAGAATCGCTATCACTTCCTGCTCGGCTGGGTGGCGGCGTGCCTGCGCGAACAGGTGACGCTGTTGCCGTCGGGCCGGACGGACGACGTGCTCGCGAGATTGCGCCACCAGTATCCGGACCATCACACGATCGACGATGAGTCGATCGAGCGCCTGCTCTCGCAAGGCCGCCTGCGTCGAGTCAGCGAAACACTTCCGGCGCACTGGCAATTGCCGGCGGATCGCATCGTGCGCGATCGCGTTCACTTCCGGTTCGACGGGCGATTCCACGCCGCATCCGAAAACCTGGGGCAGCCTGTTTCACAATTCGCGCGCTCGCGGCGGCTGAAGTGCTGGGCGGCTCGAATCGCACGCTGGTTTCCACGGTTCCACCGCAGCACATGTACGGCCTGGAAGCGTCGCTGCTGAGCGCGCTCACCGCGCAGAGCTTTCTCTACGACGACAGACCTTCTACCCTGCCGACGTGCGGCGCGCGCTCGCAAGCCATGACCGGCTCCAGCGCGTGCTGGCGACCACGCCCGCGCATCTGCAAGGTGCTGGCGGATGCCGCCATCGAACTACCGCCGCTCGACCGCGTAGTCTCCGCCACTGCACCGCTGCTGATCGAGCTCGCGCCGGCGAATCGAAACCGCGTGGAATACGCAGCTCGTGGAGATCTATGGCTGCACCGGAGGCCGCGTAATGGCGCATCGAAGGCCTGCGAATCCGGCAAGCTGTGCGCACGTTCGATGGCGGCACGATGACCACGGCCGCGGGCGCTCGCCGAATATTCCGCGCCGCAGCTCGCGCGCACCCGTCGCTCGCTGCAGGACGTACCTCGGAGCTGCGCAGCCCCACGGAATTTTTTTCGCGTGCGCCGCGCCGCGGACATGATCAAGGTGGCGGGCAAGCGCGCGTCGCTGCAGGACCTCACGCGGCAGATCCTGGCGGTGCCCGGAGTCGAGGATGCCGTGGTGTTCCTGCCGGATGCCGACGCACGCCTCCAGCCGCTGCGGTGGTGGCGCCCGGCCTCACGGCGGCCGGCCGATTCTTCGCGAGCTGCGCACGCGCCTCGATGGCGGGTTCAACCCCGCGACCGCTGGTCACCATCAGTTGACGTATCGCCCCGCAACTCGCTGGGCAAGCTGCCGCGCGAAGAGCTGCTCGTGCTGCTGGCAAAAGCGCGCTTGAGTGAACGCCATCATGAGCGAAATCGTCGTGCCGGCGGATCATCCGTCGCTCGCCGGACATTCTCGGCAGCCGGTGGTCCGCGCGGTGGTGTTGCTCGACGCAGTGCTGGCGGCGATCCGCACGCGCGGGGACCTCGTGCTGCGATCGACTCCCGTGCGCGAAATTCCTGCAGCCCGTGCTGCCGGACGAACGCGTCGAGCTGCGCATGCACTTCACACCCCGTCGACGCGCCGCGCTGCGCGCCAGCTTTCAGGGCCTGCGCGCGACCGCGCTTGTCTTCGAGGGATCGTTCATCGTGCCGCGAGTTCGAAAGCCATGAACGATCGCGCAGCCACCAGGAGCGAAGCACGCCATCGATGGTGCGTCTGATCGTCCGGCCTTGGTCGACGACTGCGGCGCCCGGTCGTGCGCCCGCTGCTGTACCCCATCGTCGCGTATTTTCCTGCTCACGAGTCCGGCCGCGCGCGCGGCTTCGCGCGACTACCTGCGGCGCGTGCTCGGGCGAAGCCTGGGTGGCTCAGACTGTGGCGGCATTTCTCGCGTTCGCGAGCTGCACCTCGATCGCATTTCCTGCTGCCTCCGCGCCATCAATCCTCGAGGTCGAGTCGACCGCCCGGAAGAGGTTCGCGTCGCCGTAGCAATACGCAACTGAACGCCACATCGAA
>ERZ1370068.11353-contig-9974_pt1 | contig 47010 bp, 73 predicted proteins | sample MGYA00561227_ERZ1370068 | MGnify/ENA primary metagenome ERZ1370068 (study PRJEB38410, sample SAMEA6850437) | metagenome | study: Metagenomic assessment of the ecological functions of the soil: analysis of the soil microbiota associated with the... | reverse complement strand
TTGTACTTCGTTCAGTTACGTATTGCAAAAGTCGGTTGAGACAGGCCGCAAACCGTGATTCCGTTGTGTTGACGCAGATCTCGGCGGGGTCGATCCATGATGGGCCGTTTGAAGAGTGACCAAGGTCAACTGTTCTACGAGTTTCATCTTGGCGATGCGGTCCCCGAAGATCATCTGGTGCGGAAGATCGACACTGCTCTCGATCTGTCCTGGCTTCGCGGTGAACTAGCACCTCATTATTCGTCCATGGGCCGCCCGTCGATCGATCCGGAACTGATGATCCGGATGCTGGTCGTGGGATATGTCTTTGCGATCCGCTCCGAGCGATTGATCTGCCGTGAAGTGCAGGTGAACCTCGCCTATCGCTGGTTCTGCAAGCTCGGTATCGAGGACGCTATCCCGGATCATTCGGCGTTCTCGCGGGCCCGCAATGAGCGCTTCCGCGAGGAGATGTCTTTCGTCGCGTATTCGAACGTGTCGTCGAGGCGTGCATTGCGGCCGGTCTGGTTGGTGGCGAAGGTTTTGCGGTAGACGCGAGCCTGATTGCGGCAGATGCCAACAAGCAGCGCTCGATCGCGGGCCAGGATTGGCGCAGGGATCGCGATCCGGCGAGGTCAAGCCGCGCGGTGAAAGAGTATCTGGCAACCCTCGACGACACGGCGTGGGGCGCCGCCAGCGAGGTTGTCCCTAAGTTCGTCTCGCCGTCCGATCCCGCGGCCCAGTGGACCGGCGCTCACAAGGGGCCGGCATTCTTTGCTTACTCCGACAATTATCTCATCGACGTGAAGTTTGGCGTCATCGTTGACGTCGAGGCATCCCGCTCCATTCGCCAGGCCGAGGTCGGCGCAGCGAAGACCATGATCGAGCGAACAGAGCAGCGCTTTGGCCTCAAGCCAGAGCGGCTTGTCGGAGATACCGCTTACGGGGCAGCTCCGATGCTGAACTGGCTGGTCGAGGAGAAAGATATCGCGCCACATATTCCTGTGTTCGACAAGTCGAGGCGGGACGACGGCACGTTCTCGCGCAGCGACTTTCGATATGACCCGACCGATGACGTTTACCATTGCCCGGGTGGAAAGCGGCTCGGGACGAGCGGCACCGTGCACGAAGGCAAGACGCTTCTGTATCGTGCGAGCAAGCTCGACTGCGATGTATGCCCGCTCAAACCCCAGTGCTGCCCAAAGGAGCCATCGCGCAAGATCCCGCGCGATATCCATGAGCATGCTCGAGACGTTGCCCGGTCGTTGGCAGGCACCGAGAGCTTTGAGCAGTCGCGGCGCGAGCGCAAGAAGATCGAGATGCGGTTCGCACACTTGAAACGCATCCTGCGGCTCGGTCGGCTTCGACTGCGCGGCCCACGAGGCGCCCAGGATGAGTTTGTTCTGGCCGCCATCGCCCAGAACCTGAGGCGGATCGCATCGCTGGTTGCGCGACCACCACCCGCTCATGCCCTGTGTATTTGCGTAGCGTAGGAGTTGCGTAGAGAGCGTCAGGGCCGGCGGATCAAAGCCGGTCGGCCTTCCCGAATGGCCGAACGACACCCATCGGTTACAGCCGACTTTTGCAAATCCGCCATTAGCGGCCGCTCCCTTCAGGTCAGTTGTTAACCCCATGGCGAACATTTTTAGCAGGACGATGGCGCGAACGTTGAGAAGGGTGGGACTCATGCAACCGCCTTAAAATGCCTGGCAGTGATCGCCAAAAACTTGTCGGCGTGCGAACGCGACCCGGGGCCTACTCAGCTCAAGCCTCTATTTCTGCTTCTGCTGGGCTCGACCGAACGGCGGAACACTCCTGATTCTTTTTGTAGTAAAGATGGGGCGTGGGGAGTGAAGCTGCGGCGTACAATCCATTATTCAACAGTTCAAGAATGCGAGAATCTGGGGATCGCTCTGCAGTAACGAGGCGCCAGTTGCGGAAACAAACGATCCCCAGAGTGGACTGATGATCCCTCGATCGTCAGGCGCCAGACGTCCTGAAGCCTGAAGCTGACGTCATTGGCTCCTGACGAATTCGTTTTTCGCTCGATTTGGCCGTCCGCGCCATTTTCAACGTATGTTTTGATGCTTTGCGTGGCGACACATATCCAACTCTTCCCAAAACAACAAACCCGGACAGCGTTCTCTTCGCCCACTGGCACCAGCTTGATGAGTTCGCCGAGATGGACACCACCATCAGTATTTGCCGAGTTGCTTCAAACTCGCGCTCGATGTACGACCGGTGAATTCTTCTCGGCGCCGCATTTCCCATCAAACAGCACTTCCTACCGAAGGGGCGCCCTGCTCGACCAGCGAACCTCGAACACACCTGTTTGGATGCCAGTTATAGCCGTGAGCATTTGCCCAGCTCGCTCAATCGACTCAGTCGCCCACTGGTCGCGCGGAAAACCCCAACTTCTTCCGGCTCAAGGTGGGGTCCTCAGTCTCTTTCGGACGTTGCCCGCAATGGTTCGTCATGGTGGAGGCTCAGAGCCGTAGCGAACCATCGCGAGATGAGAGAACGCCTGAGGAAAGTTGCCAACCTGCAGCCCGGCTTTGGTGTCGTATTCTTCGCTGAGAAGGCCGAGATCGTTACGCAGTGCGAGCAGACGGTCAAGCAAGGCGTTCGCTTCGCGATCTGACCTTGCAGTTGGTACTTACGTCGGCGAGCCAAAAGCTGCACGCGGAGAAAGACCCCTTCCCCAGCAGGTAGACCATCTGCGCCGCTCTCGGTTCGGTAGCGCAACACCAAACCGTCCGAAACCAGTTCGCGCTCAATGGCAGCGACCGTTCGAACAATGCGAGGATCATCAATTGGCAAGAACCCTAGAACGGGCATCAGAAGTAGGCTTGCGTCCAATTGCAGAACTGTCGAAACTTCGTGTGCGAAGGCCTGTCGTCGCGAGTGTTGTATCCCCTTGCACAGCACGGTACGATGGATCATCATCCCGGACAGGCGCGCCACCGATCAATTGGCGCTTCAAAACCACTACGTTTCCGCGTCCTTGATGCTGCGATCAAACGCAACCCACGCCATCACCTTCGAGTGCGTAAAATGCCTCCTTCCACCCCGCACTTCCCAAATGCCGTCGTCCGGTTCTTTCCATATTGCTTCCAGGTGTTCCAGTGCAAGATGCATTGCAACGACCGCCCCGCGAGGGATGGCGCAAGACCACTCTCGCGGGCGAGATGCAGCGCGTCCATCATTTCTCCCCAGACATCAAGCTGGAGCTGGTCCGATGCCGCATTGCCAATCCGAACGGGCAGCGATCCCCGATAGCCCGGAAGCCCAGGGCACTCTCCCACTCATTCAGCCGACGTTCGCCGCTTAACCCGTACATGATTTGAAGATCATGAGGGCTACCCGCCACCGCGCGCTGCAACCAGTTACGCCAGGCTATGGCTTCCTCGTAGTAGCCCGCGCCCATCAGGGCGATTAGTGTGAGCGTCGCATCCCGCACCCAACAATAACGATAGTCCCAGCTGCAGCGGGCCGCCAATTTGCTCAGGCAGAGAGGTCGTTGGCGCAGCGACAATTCCGCCAGTCTCGCGCAAAAGTCAGCGCCTTCAGCGTCAACAAGGAGCGCATTACCGCTTCCACGGCGATGTCCATCAGAGGTGCAACGTGCCGACCACTCTCTCCCAGAACGCTTCGGTGTCGTCGAGCGCAAGAGATCAGCATCTATGGCGGCGGGTGGTGGCGGCGCGACGGACCGTAGGTGAGGACGAACGCGCACCCTTTCACCGCCGGAAATCGTGAAATCGGCGCTGGTCGAAAGGTCTTCTCCCCTTTCGGCTCGATAACCAGGTGTACGCAGCGCTACAAGGTTCGGACCGGCGATGGGTGCCGTCGCGGGGTTGGTAGGAATTGAGTGTGGCGTAGTCTCCGGGGTGATCAACCTCAGAATCATCCGGCGTTGAAGCGTCGGACTGGAGACCACGCCATGACGAGCACTACCACGAAGCCTGCTTGTTTGCAGCCGGCGGCCGATATGGTCGGCGATCTTTTCGACAACTGGTTTGATCCGCTTGAGACCGAAGTGCGGGCTCGATCGCGGGAGTTCATCGAAGAACTGCTCCGCGGCGAGCTCGAGGCGGCGCTTTCACGGCCACGTTACGGGCGCAGCCAGATGTCCGGCAATGAAGGAAGAGCGAGCGTTGCGGGCCACCGCCACGGCAGCCGGACGCGATCGCTGACCGGCACGTTCGGACCGATCGAGATCGCGGTGCCGCGCGCCCGTCTGACCACTGCCGATGGCAAGACGACCGAATGGAAGAGCCAGACGCTGCGGGCCTATCAGCGGCGCACACTCGCCGCCGACGCGCTGATCGCGAGCACGTATCTCGCCGGCACCAACACGCGGCGGGTGCGCCGCGCGCTCGCGGCCTTGTTCGGCGGGACGGTCGGCAAGGACACGGTGAGCCGGACCTGGCGCAAGGTGAAGAGCGACTGGGACGCCTGGCACACCCGCTCGCTGACCGGGGAGCCGATCGTGCGCCTGATCCTCGACGGCACCGTGGTGCGCGTGCGGCTCGACCGCAAGGCGACCTCCATCTCGCTGCTGGTCGTTCTCGGCGTGCGCGAGGACGGCCAGAAGGTGCTGCTCGCGATCAAGAGCATGGGCGGCGAGAGCGCCGAGGCCTGGCGCACCGTCCTCGCGGACCTCATCAATCGCGGGCTGCGGCGTCCGGAATTCGTCATCGTCGATGGCGCGCCGGGGCTCGACAAGGCCATCGCCGCCGTCTGGGACGGCGTGCCGGTCCAGCGCTGCACGGTCCACAAGCACAGGAACCTGTTCGCACATGCCCCCGAGCGGCTGCATGACGAGATCACTGCGGATTACAACGACATGATCTACGCGATGACGCCTGAGGAGATCGAGGCGCGCCGCAAGGCCTTCATCCGCAAATGGAGGCTCAAGCATCGCGCCGTTGCCGACAGCCTGGAGGAAGCAGGAGAACGCTTGTTTACCTTCACGCGCCTGCCGCCGAGCCAATGGCGCAGCGTGCGCACCACCAATGCAATCGAGCGGCTGCACGAAGAGTTCAAGCGAAGGATCAAGACGCAAACCGTACTGCCGTCAGCAGACACCGCAGCCATGCTGTTCTGGGCGCTGCTTGCCTCTGGACAGATCAACATGCGCAAGGTCGATGGATGGCAAACGCTCGCCGTAAAGCCCAGCAATCAGCCGATTGACCTCGCAGCCTGAAACGATACCTTCATGTTCCCGGAAAATGCGCCACGCCCAATTCCAACCACTTCCCGGACGGCACCCGGCATTGGCGGTGACCGTTCTAATCCGAGAACCAGAACCCGCTCTGAGCCAGGGCTTCCAGCGAGGCCATAGTCGAAACAGATCGTGAGCTCCATCCGGACTCGCGAGCGACCCGATTGTCCCTCGACAATGCGGATGACCGACAATTCTGGACGATTCGTCGGCATGAAATCGATGACAGCAGGGACCGATGAGCTGCCGAAACGGTATCATTCTGTCATCGTGTCTTTTACGGTAGGACCGCGAGCTCTTCGCAGGCTCCTGAGGCGCGATCTGACCAGCGAACCATGATTGAGTTTCCCCATGGCGGAGAAGCACGCCGCGCTATCAGAAACGAGGCCACACTTGCACCAGCCAGCTCGACAGAGCCGTTCCAGCCGACCAATACCAGGGCCGCCGTCCTGCAACCGCCGATAAGCCCGTAGTCCTCGCTAATCCGCAAGGACCATCGCACCCAACCCGAGCACTGGCTGGCAGCAATCTCATCTCATTTCTCGCCATACAGCGAGATGTGCTGGAAATAATGGCGCGCCCAACTCGCCATCGGCGCGAACCAAACTCATCATCCGCGGCGATCTGTTCGATGTCTTCGCTTGTCGGAGCTCCTGTTCCAGCGCCTACTGGCCCACACTCAGCGGGTTTCCATCCGCAGCCGCCCGCATCGGACTGCATGGTGGAATACGCTCAGCTGTCGCTGACGGTATTCCACTCATTGGCGCCAGAATGCTCCCGCAACACCGAGGTGGCTGGTCGTTGGCTCTCGCTGGAAGAAGCCGCGTTACGCTTTGGCCGATATTGTTGCAAAAGAGTCTTTTGAGCCGATATTGTTGCAAAAGTCTTTATTGGGCGATGAACGAAATTTCCTAGGACCGCTAATGCGTTTCGGATGTGGCGATGTGAGGGACCTCATTGTTTCGCACAAAACTGACCACGGACCTGCGCATCGGCGCTACGGAGCCTTGCAACAGTGGAGATGTCTAAAAATCTGCTTTCGCGAGATTTTCGGCGTCGTTCGATTTTCGACTTTTGCAACAATATCGGCGATGAACGAAATTTCCTAGGACCGCTAATGCGTTTCGGATGTGGCGATGTGAGGGACCTCATTGTTTCGCACAAAACTGACCACGGACCTGCGCATCGGCGCTACGGAGCCTTGCAACAGTGGAGATGTCTAAAAATCTGCTTTCGCGAGATTTTCGGCGTCGTTCGATTTTCGACTTTTGCAACAATATCGGCCCTTTTGCTACAATAGGCGAGAGCGTTGTGCGGGGCCATGTAGCGGCGGAGCGATGCAGATGAAAGCTTAGCCGACGAAGTGTTCCGAGTTCAGTTCTTTCCGCCGCACGCGCCGGCAGGACGAAGCTGAAGGGGCGAGACCATGAGCGCCGTCCTTCCGATCATTTGCCTTGCAAGGCATGGCGAGACCGCGTGGAGCCTCTCAGGCCAGCATACTGGCCTCACAGATTTGCCTCTCACTGAGCGCGGCGAACTCAATGCGCAGAGTTTGGGCTCGCGGTTGCTGGGTTTCACTTTCGCAAAAGTGTTCACGAGCCCCCTGAAGCGAGCGGTCCGGACGTCTGAGTTGGCTGGCTTCGGCGTCGAAGCGGAACCCGACCGCGATCTGCTGGAATGGAATTACGGTCAATACGAGGGGCGTCGCACAAAGGAGATCCATGAAGAGCGTCCGGGCTGGCAATTGTTTCGCGACGGCTGTCCGGGAGGAGAAGCACCGGATCAAGTCGGCGCCCGGGCCGATCGCATTGTGGAGCGCGTTCGCAACGTCCCAGGTAACGTGTTATTGTTTTCGAGCGGACATTTTCTCCGAGTTTTGGCGGCACGCTGGTTAGGCCTCGATGCGGAGGCCGGACGACTCTTCACGCTCGACACTGCAAGCCTGAGCATACTCGGGTACGAACACGATCAGTCAGAACCAGCGATCCGGCTGTGGAATGACACCAGGCACGTCGAAGGTCGGTTCGCACCAGCCTTCGCGCACTAAGATAGAAGCGCCAGTCGGAGTAACATAGTCTTGAATATGCCCGTGCGTGCTAGGCGCGCACGCTGAGCATATTGCAGAGAGTTGCGTAAGGGTAAGACCGATGAACCAGGTCGTCTTTCTGGTCGACGTCGACAATACGCTTCTCGACAACGACCACATCCAGGCTGACATCAAGGCCCACCTCGAGCGCCAGTACGGTGCCGCCTGTCGCGACCGGTACTGGGCAATTCTCGACGACCTGTTTGTCGAACTGGGGTATCGAGACTATCTCGGTGCACTGCAGCGGTACCGTGTCGAACACCCGCAGGACATGCATCTGTTGTCCATGTCTTCGTTCCTGGTCGATTACCCGTTCGCCAATCGTCTGTACCCGGGATCGCTGGATGTGCTCGAACGACTGCGTCAGTGGGGTCCAACCGTCCTACTCACTGATGGCGACGTTGTTTTTCAACCGCGTAAGGTTGAGCGCTCCGGCCTTTCAGAGGCAGTCAACTCGCATGTGTTGATCTACATCCACAAGGAACTCGCGCTCGACGATGTCGAGTCCCGCTATCCGGCACTGCACTACGTCCTGGTGGACGACAAGCCGCAGAATCCTCGCCGCGGTCAAGGACGCTTGGGGCAGTCGCGTCACCACCGTTTTTCCGCGACAGGGACAATATGCGCATGACGCGAAGGCGCTCGCCTCCTTCGCCACACCCGACGTGACCGTGGATCGGATCGGAGACCTGCTCGACTGTGATCTGGGTAGCCTGCTTATGGAACGCGCTCGTCTCGAAGCTGTCCGGAGGTGAAAGCCATGAAGGCAACGCAAAAGCTCCACGAACTCGGACAGAGCGTCTGGCTGACAACATCACCCGCGACCTGCTGACCAGCGGCACCTTGAGGCGCTACATCGACGAATTGTCGCTGACGGGGCTCACATCGAACCCGACAATCTTCGACCAGGCGATCAAGAGCAGCTCTGATTATGATTCAGCGATCCGCGGCAAGCTCAAGGAAGGAAAGTCGGGTGAGAGCCTGTTCTTCGAGCTTGCAATCGAAGATCTGGCACAGGCAGCAGACCTGTTCCGCCCGACCTGGGACCGCACCAACGGAGTAGACGGCTGGGTCTCGCTCGAGGTCTCGCCACTTCTCGCGCACGACACGGCCAGCACAATCGCAGCTGCCAAGGAGCTGCATGCACGGGCAAAACGCCCCAACCTCTTCATCAAGATACCGGGCACCAAGGGAGGGGTTGCCCGCCATCGAAGAAACGATCTTCGCCGGCGTACCCGTGAATGTGACCCTGTTGTTCAGCCGGGAACACTACCTCGCTGCAGCCGAGGCCTATCTGCGGGGCGTCGAGCGGCGCATTGCAGCCGGTCTGAATCCAAATGTTGGCTCCGTTGCATCGGTCTTCGTCAGTCGCTGGGATGCCGCCGTCGCCAACAAGGTTCCCGCGCCTCTTACACAATCAAGCTCGGTATCGCAATCGCGAAACGAACATACAAGACAGCTTGCGAGTTGCTCGCCTCAGCACGCTCGCGGCGTATTTACAACGAGGGTGGGCGGCCACAGCGCCTGCTATGGGCGAGCACGGGAACCAAGCGATCCGGCGGCGTCCGACGTCCTATACATCAAGGCGCTGGCCGCGCCGCTCACGGTCAACACCATGCCGGAAAGCACGGTGAAGGCCCTGGCCGATCACGGCGAGGTTGGAGAGATGTTGGCGGCCGATGGCGGCGACCTGAAGAGGTGCTGTCGCAATTTGCAAAGGCCGGCGTCGATGTCGATGCGCTAGCAGCGACGTTGCAGGACGAGGGCGCCAAGTCGTTTGTCAAATCCTGGAACGAACTGATGGGCGTGATCTCTGCCAAGACCGAGGTGCTCAAGAAGGCAAGCTAGGTTGCAATCGAGACAAAGGTCCTCCCAATGAACATACTGGTCATCGACGTGGGCGGCACCCACGTCAAGATCCTGCCTCCGGCGAAAAAGAGAAACGAGAAATTGACTCCGGGCCGACCCTGACGGCCCGGCAGATGGTATCGAGCGTCAAAAAGCTGGCCGATGGCTGGGAATATGACCTCGTCTCGATTGGCTATCCGGGCCCGGTTGTGCATGACCGGCCTATGGCGGAACCTCACAATCTGGGAAAAGGCTGGATGGGCTTCAACTTCGCTGCGGCATTCAAACTGCCGACGAAAGTCATCAACGATGCGGCGATGCAGGCGCTCGGCAGCTACCGGGGCGGCAAAATGTTGTTTCTCGGGCTAGGGACGGGACTCGGCTCGGCGATGATCCTCGATGGCATCGTGCAGCCGATGGAGCTTGCGCACTTACCCTACAAGAAGCGGACCTATGAGGACTATGTCGGCGCCCGCGCGCTGGAGGAATTTGGCAGGAAAGCATGGCGGAAGCACGTCGAAGATGTCGTTGAATATCTGGTTGCGGCACTCCAACCGGAGGACGTCGTGCTGGGCGGCGGCAACGCCAACATGTTGAAAAAATGCCGCCATTATGCCGGCTTGGGGATAATGCCAACGCATTCAAGGGCGGATTCCGGATGTGGGAAGGTCCGCTAACGGGAAAGATCACTCGCTCGCGCAAACAAACCGCGCAAGCCGCCATGGCGCGTTAACAGGAGCGATGAATGGCAACGGCCACGAAAACGGTCACCGAGCTTCCTGCCTGGAAGGCCCTGTCCGCCCATTTTCAGAAGATCGACCGCTTGCATCTGCGCGAGCTCTTTGCTCAAGACCCCAAACGCGGCGAGCGCTTGACGGTCGAAGCAGCCGGACTCTACCTCGACTATTCGAAGAACCGGATTACCGATGAAACGCTAGCTCTGCTGCTGCAACTGGCCGAACAGTCCGGCTCCGCGCGCGGATCGATGCGATGTTCGGAGGCGAGAAGATCAACGTTTCCGAGAAGCGGGCCGTCTCTGCACGTTGCGCTGCGCGCGCCGAAGGAGCAATCGATCCTGGTTGATGGCGAGGACGTTGTGCCCCAGGTCCATACGGTGCTCGACCGCATGGCCGATTTTTCCAATCGCGTACGCAGCGGCGCGTGGTGCGGCCACACCGGCAAGCCGATCCGCAACATCGTCAACATCGGCATCGGCGGCTCCGATCTGGGGCCGGTGATGGCCTACGAGGCGCTCAAGCAATACAGCGACCGCCGCGATGACCTTCCGGTTCGTCTCTAACGTGGACGGCACCGACTTTGCGGAGGCGACGCGCGATCTCGATCCGGCGGAGACGCTGTTCATTATCTCGTCCAAGACTTTCACCACACTAGAGACCATGACCAACGCCAGGAGCGCGCGCAACTGGTCGCTCGCGGGACTTGGGGGTGACGAGAAGTCGGTCGCGAAGCATTTCGTCGCGGTGTCGACCAACGCGAAGGAAGTGACGAAGTTCGGCATCGACACCGCCAACATGTTTGGCTTCTGGGACTGGGTCGGCGGACGGTACTCCATGGACTCAGCGATCGGACTCTCGACGATGCTTGCCATCGGCCCGGACAACTTTCGCGCCATGCTCGGCGGCTTCCATGAGATGGACGAGCATTTCCGCACCGCGCCGTTCGAGCGCAACCTGCCGGTGCTGATGGGGCTGCTCGCCATCTGGTACAATAACTTCTTCGGCGCGCAGACGGTCGCGGTGCTGCCTTACGAGCAATACCTGAAACGGTTCCCGGCATATCTCCAGCAGTTGACGATGGAGAGCAACGGCAAAGCACGTCACGCTCGAGGGCAATCCTGTCAGCCTACGACACCGGTCCGATCTACTGGGGTGAGCCTGGGACCAACGGTCAGCATTCGTTCTACCAACTCATTCACCAGGGCACCCGTCTCATTCCCTGCGACTTCATCGCCTTTCACAAGACACTCAACCGGCTTGGAGAGCAGCACGACATGCTGCTCGCGAACGTCTTCGCGCAGGGCGAAGCGCTCGCATTCGGCAAGACGGCTGACGAAGTAAGGCGGAGGGGTCTGCCGATTGGCTCGTTCCGCATCGCGTGTTCGAAGGAAACCGGCCGTCCAACACGATTCTGCTGGAACGGCTGACACCCGCGGCGCTCGGTAAGCTCGTCGCGCTGTACGAGCACAGCGTCTTCACGCAGGGCACGATCTGGAACATCGATTCATTCGACCAGTGGGGCGTTGAGCTCGGCAAGGTGCTGGCCCAACGCATCATCCCGGAACTCACCAGCGAGAGCCGAACCCAAGCTCGGCCACGACAGCTCGACCAACGCATTGATCCGCCGACATCGCACGTTCAGGGAGAAGTCGCACTAAATACCGATCTCGACACATCGGATACCTGCGCACCGGGAGCAAATCACGCCGCAGCATCAACAAGAGGAGCCACCCATGCAACTCGGAATGATCGGCCTCGGCCGAATGGGCGCCAATATGGTGCGAAGACTTGTCCGGCATGGTCACCAATGTGTCGTCTTCGACATGTCGCCGAACGCCGTTGCGGAACTGGTGAAGGACAACGCGACGGGAAGCGCCTCGCTGGCGGATTTCGTGAGGAAGCTCGAAAAGCCGCGCGCGATCTGGTTGATGGTTCCGGCGGCAGTCGTGGATAGATCGATCGGTGATCTGCTGCCGCTGCTCGAAGCCGGCGACATTCTGATTGACGGCGGCAACTCCTACTACATCGATGACATCAGGCGTTCCAAGGAGTTGGCGCAGAACGGCATCAATTATGTAGACGTCGGCACCAGCGGCGGCGTGTGGGGTCTCGAGCGCGGCTACTGCATGATGATCGGCGGCCCTGACGAGGCCGTGCAGCGGCTGGATCCGATCTTCAAGACCCTCGCTCCCGGTCTCGGCGATATCCCGCGCACCCCGGGACGAGCACGCCTCCGCGGGCACCTCCGAGCACGGCTACCTCCACTGCGGGCAGAACGGCGCCGGTCATTTCGTCAAGATGGTCCATAACGGTATCGAGTACGGGCTGATGGCGGCGTATGCAGAGGGGCTTGGTATCCTGCGCGCGGCGAACATTGGCAAGCAGACGCACGCGACGGACGCCGAAACAACTCCACTTCGCGCCCCCGAGCATTACCAGTATGACCTGAATCTGCCCGACATCGCAGAAGTGTGGCGGCGCGGCAGCGTGATTGCCTCGTGGCTTCTCGATTTGACAGCAACGGCGTTGTTGGAAGATCCGGCGCTCTCCAAATTCGCGGGGCGCGTATCCGACTCCGGCGAAGGACGCTGGACCATCGCAGCAGCGATCGACGAAGCAGTCCCCGCCCCGGTGCTGACGACGGCGCTTTACGAGCGCTTCAGTTCTCGCGGCGAGGCTGATTTCCAGAACAAGCTGCTTTCGGCGATGCGCTACGAGTTCGGTGGACACTTGGAAAAGGCGGCCAATGAGAGACCCAGATAGCCATGAGCGAACCTAAATCCGACGCATTGGTGTTTTTCGGCGCAACCGGCGATCTCGCCTACAAGAAGATCTTTCCGTCGCTGCAAGCCATGCTGAAACGCGGCCACCTCGATGTGCCCGTCATTGGCGTCGCAAAGGCCGGCTGGACGCTCGACCAGCTCAAGGCGCGAGCACGAGATAGCCTCGAGAAACACGGCGGCCTCGACGCGGCAGCGTTCGACAAGCTAGCCGGGCTTTTGCGTTACGTCGACGGCGACTATGCCGATCCGGACCTACGTTCTGACGCCATTCGCAAGCAGCTCGGTCCGTGCGCAGCGGCCGGCACACTATTTGGCGATCCCACCGGCGTTGTTTGGAACCGTAGTGGAACAGCTCGACAACGCCGATTGCACTAACGGCGCGCGCGTCATTGTGGAGAAGCCGTTCGGGCATGATCTCGCCTCCGCGCACGACCTCAACAGGATACTGCTCGCCAGATTCGACGAAGATCACATCTTCCGCATCGACCACTATCTTGGCAAACGGCCTGTTCACAACATGGTGTTCTTTCGCTTCGCAAACGCGTTCCTGGAGTCGTTCTGGAACCGCAGATTCGTGAGCAGCGTGCAGATCACAATGGCGGAGAATTTCGGCGTGCAGGGTCGCGGCGCGTTCTACGATCAAACCGGCACGATCCGCGACGTGATCCAAAATCACCTGTTTCCAGGTGCTGGCCAATCTGGCGATGGAGCCACCAGCGCGATCCGACAGCGAATCGCTGCGTGACGAGAAGGTCAAGGTTCTGAGATCGATTCCGCCGATCGATGAGAACGACGTTGGTGCGCGGACAGTTTCGCGGCTACCGCCAGGAGCCGGGCGTTGCTCCGGACTCGCAGGTGGAGACCTTCGCCGCGCTGCGACTGGAGATCGACTCCTGGCGCTGGCAGGGGTGCCATTTACATCCGGGCCGGAAAATCGCTTCCCGTGACTTGCACCGAGGTGATTCGTGCGCCTTCGTGAGGCGCCGCGAATTTTTCCGCATTGCGCCGGCGATGCCCAATTATTTGCGGTTTCGCATCAATCCCGACATGACCATTGCCCTCGGCACGACGGTGATGGACGAGGATGATCGAGAGGTCGGGGAGCAGGTTGAATTGCTGGTCGAGCCGGCGCCCTGGCGCAGAGGAGATGGATGCATATGAACGCGTGCTCGGCGACGCCATGAACGGCGACCGGACGCTGTTTGCACGACAGGACTACGTCGAAGAAGCATGGCGGATCGTCGACCCGGCGCTGGCAGCGGGCACCGGTCTTTCCGTACGAGCCCGGGGCTGGGGGCCGAAGGAGGCGGACAATGTTTCTCCCCGGACGCTGGCAAAACCCGGTCGTGACGCTAATGAGCCTTCGTCACTCTCTGGATCGATCGCGCCTCGGATACGGTCTTGAAGATCCAGGTGCTGCCCGATGCTGAAAGGCTGCAGCGCCGCGCGGCGGAATTCATCGCGGACGAGGCCCGCGCGGCGTGCAGGCGCGCGGGCGTTTCACGTTTGCAGTAAGCGGGGTCGTACGCCGTGGCAGATGCTGCGCGCGCTCGCCGATCTGCAGCTGCCATGGAACGCCGTGCACCTGTTCCAGGTCGACGAGCGCGTCGCGCCTGCAGGCGATGCCGATCGCAACCTCACGCACATCCGCGAGACCTGCTCGGCAAGGTAGAGTTATCTCCGGGACAGGTGCACCCGATGCCGGTGGAGGACCAAGGATCCGAAGCGGCAGCAGCGCGTTACCGGGCGCGATCTGGAGGCCGTGGCCGGTGCGCCTCCGGTGGTGGATCTGGTCCATCTCGGCCTCGGGCCTGACGGCCATACCGCCTCGCTGATTCCCGGCGACCCGGTCCTGCGAATCACGAGTGCGGAAGTGGGAGTGACGGGCCCCTATCAGGGACGCCGACGCATGACGCTGACCTATCCTGCGTTGGATCGTGCACAGCGCATCCTGTTTGTCGTGACCGGAGCGGAGAAGGCGGTGGTGCTCGAGCGCCTTTGCGACGGCGACCGATCGATTCCGGCTGGCCGCGTGGATCAGTCGCGCGCCGTGCTGGTCGCCGGATCGCGCGGCCGCAGGACGATTGGCGACAGGCTGAGCGTAAACCAGAGACAGGTGGGCCATGACCAACGAGCAACTGGATCAGCTGTCGATCAACACGATCCGCACGCTGTCGATCGACGCGGTGCAGGCAGGCCAAGTCCGGGCACCCCGGCACGCCGATGGCGCTCGCGCCGCTGGTCTACACGATCTGGAACCGGGTGATGCGGTTCGACCCGCAGGACCCGATCTGGCCCAACCGCGACCGCTTCGTGCTCTCGAACGGTCACGCGTCGATGCTGCTCTGGTCGGTGCTGCATCTCGCCGGCGTCCAGGCGGTCAACGCCGAGTACGAGCGGCTCGGACAGCCCGCGGTGACGCTCGACGACATCCGCCGCTTCCGTCAGCTCGGCAGCAAGGCGCCCGGGGCACCCGAGTACCACTGGGTCTCCGGCGTGGAGACGACGACGGGCCCGCTCGGACAGGGCGATCGCCACCAGCGTCGGCATGGCGATCGCCCAGAAGTGGCTCGCCAAGCGCTACAACCAGCCCGGCTTCGACGTCTTCGACTACAACGTCTACGCGGTGTGCGGCGACGGCTGCCTGATGGAGGGCGTCGGCATCGGAGGCCGCGTCGCTCGCCGGCCACCTCGGCCTCGACAACCTGTGCTGGATCTACGACAACAATCACATCACGATCGAGGGCAGCACGAGCATCGCCTTCACCGAGGATGTCGCGGCGCGCTTCCTGGGCTACGGCTGGAACGTGCTGCGCGTCGGCGACGCCAACGACATCGATCGGATCGAGGATGCGCTGCGGGTCTTCCGGCACGACCGAGGGCCGCCCGACCTTGATCATTCTCGACAGCCACATCGGCTACGGCTCGCCGCACAAGCAGGACACCGCCGCCGCGCACGGCGAACCGCTCGGCGAGGACGAGGTCCGGCTCATCAAGCGCGCCTACGGCTGGCCCGAGGACGCGCAGTTCCTCGTTCCCGACGGCGTACGCGAGCATTTCGCCGCGGGCGTCGGCGCGCGCGGCGCCGAGGCGCACGGCCGATGGACAGAGCTGTTCGCCGGCTACCGCGCGCAGTTTCCCGAGCTCGCGACCGAGATCGAGCAGATGCAGCGACGCGAGCTTCCGGCGGGCTGGGACCGCGACCTTCCGGTCTTCCCCGCCGACCCGAAGGGCATCGCCGGGCGCGACGCCTCGGGCCAGGTGCTGAACGTCCTCGCGCAGAACGTCCCGCTGGTTCCTCGGCGGCTCGGCGGATCTCGCGCCCGTCGAACAAGACCGACGCTCAAGTACGCTGGCGCCGGCGATTTCGAGCCCGGCACGCCCGGCGGAAAGAACCTGCACTTCGGCATCCGCGAGCACGCGATGGCCGCGGTGCGTCAACGGATTGTCGCTGTCGAAGCTGCGGCCCTTCGGCGCGACCTTTTTCATCTTCAGCGACTACGCGCGGCCCGCGATGCGGCTCTCGGCGCTGATGGAGCTGCCGACCATCTTCGTCTTCACGCACGACGCGATGGGCGACGGCGAGGACGGGCCCGACCCACCAGCCGGTCGAGCAGCTCGCGTCGCTGCGCGCGATTCCCGGGCTCGTCACGCTGTTTCGGCCCGGCGATGCGAACGAGGTGGTCGAGGCCTATCGCTGCGTCGCGCAGCTCAAGCATCGCGCCCGCAGTGCTCGTGTTGTCGCGCCAGGCGTCTGCCGACGCTGGACCGGAAGAAGTACGCGCCGGCGTCAGCGGGTCGCGCGCGGCGCGTACGTGCTCGCCGACGCGGCGGGCGGCGCGCCCGAGGTGATCCTGATCGCGACCGGCAGCGAGCTCGCCTTGCCGTCGACACGCACGAGAAGCTCGACCGCGGAGGGCATCGCGTTCGCGAGTGGTATCGATGCCGTCGTGGGATGTCTTCGAGCACACAGACGCAGGAATACCGCGACAGCGTGCTGCCGCCGGCAGTGAGGCGCGCGCGTAGCGATCGAGCAGGCATCGACCTTCGGATGGGAGCGCTACGTCGGCGCGGCCGGGTCGGTCATCGGCATGCGCACGTTCGGAGCGTCGGCGCCGCTGAAGGCGCTGCAGCAGCAGTTCGGATTCACGGTCGACAACGTCGTCGGCGCCGCCAGGGCATCGGTACAACGCGCTGGAAAGTAGCTCATGAGCGCGCAAGGCCCGCGTCCCGCAGCGGTCCTGAGGATCCGTCAGCTCGCACGCTCGTCGCGGGCGAGCTCGAGGCGCTGTTTTTGCCCGCGCTACGGATGCTCGGCGCTTCGCTCCGGCATCGCGGTGTCGAGCTCCCTGCGGCGCGTTGAAGACCTCGAGGGCGCCGCGGCGAACGGAAGAACGGCCGGAATCCCGCTCCTGCACCCATGGGCGAACCGCCTCGACGGATTTCGCTATCGCGCGGCCGGACGGACCGTCGAGCTCGGTGCATCGTCGCCGCTGCTGCATCTCGATGGCAACGGCCTGCCGATCCACGGCGTCCGTGGTCGATGCTCACCGGGACGTGGCCGATGCGGCGCAGGAGCGCCTGGCGGCGCGGCTCGACTGGACGGGAAGCGACCTTCTGGCGGTTTCCCCTTCCGGCATCGGCTGGAAATGACCGTGAGGCTCGCCGCCTGACGCGATGACCCTGGAAACGGTGCTCATTGCAAATCACGATGAAGCTGTACCGGTGTGCTTCGGTTTCCATCCCTACGTGGGGCTTCCGGAGCTTCCTCGTCGATCGGTGGCGGTTGACGCTGCCCGCGATGCGCACGCTCGCGCGGGATCGACGCGGCATTCCGACCGGAGCAGAGGACGGCTTTCGCGGCCTGGACGCACCGCTCGGCGGCCTGGATCTCGACGATGCGTTTGCCGTGCTTGACGAAGGGAACCTCGCTTTCGATCGCCGGCGGCGGCCGCAGGATCAGCGTCGAGTTCCTCGCCGGTTATCGGTATGCGCAGGTATTCGCGCCGAAAGGCAAGGACTTTGTCGCGCTCGAGCCCATGACTGCACCGACGAACGCGCTGGTGAGCGGACCGCGGGATGCGGCTCGTCGAGCCGGGGGACCGGTTCCACGCTGCATTTCGGATTCGCATCGATGCGTAGCCGTGACGCGTTGCACCCCGGGCGCATCGGGCACTCGCCCGACACGGCGCGTTGACCCGACTCCGGCGGAAGGGTAAAATCAGCAGGTTTTGAGGTGCGCGCTCGCCGCTGGCCGCAGGACGAGGCTGTTTGGGCGAAGATCGATGCGCGGCAAACTCGTCGTCGGTAACTGGAAAATGCACGGCGGGTTGCGGCAAAACGATGCCCTGCTCGCCGAATCTGCGGCCGGATGGACGGCGCCACGCGGGAAGGCCGGCGATTCGCGGTCTGCGTGCCATTTCCGTACCTTGTGGCAGGCGCAGGCCGCGCTTTCAGGCTCGGCGATCGCCTGGGGTGCGCAGGACGTGAGCGAGCACGCGACCGGGCGCATTCACCGGCGAGGTGTCGGCGGCGATGGTCGCAGAGTTCGGTTGCCGCTACGCGATTGTCGGGCCATTCCGGAGCGTCGCGCCGCTGTACGGCGGAGACGGACGACGGTCGTGGCCGCGAAGGCGGTCGCGGCGCTGGCGGCGGGGTTGACGCCCGATCGTGTGCGTGGGCGAGACGCTGGTCGGAGCGCGAGGCCGAAGTCCACCGAAGCGGTGGTGCTGCGCCAGCTCGATGCGGTCGCTGGCCCAAGCTCGGCGCGACGCGTCGGCGTGATCGGTGCTCGCCTACGAGCCGGTGTGGGCGATCGGAACAGGCAGGACGGCGACGCCCGAGCTGAGGCGCAGGCGGTGCATCGCTGATTGCGACGTGCGCGCTTGCGCACCGGCGACGCTGCGGCCGCCGATGTGCCGATTGCTGTACGGCGGCAGCGTCAAGGCCGACAACGCGCAGGCGCTTGTTCGCCGGTGCAAGGACGTCGACGGCGGCCTGGTCGGCGGCGCGTCGCTGGAAGCGGATGAATTTTTGGCGATCGCACGATGCCTAATTCGGACGGGCGGGCGTCGACGAAGGATTAACGAGATGATCTGGGAAACAGTTCTGCTGGGGGCGCACGTGCTGGTTGCGGCCGGCGTTGGTCGGCTTCGTGCTCCTGCAGCACGGCAAGGGCGCGGATATGGGCGCGGCGTTCGGGAGCGGTTCGTCGGGCAGCCTCTTCGGCGCGCGCCGGCTCGGCGAACTTCCTCTCGCGCACGACCGCGATCCTCGCGACCGTATTCTTCCTGACGAGCCTCGGACTCACGTATCTATCGGCGGCCACTCGCAGCAGGCCGACGGAGCGTGATGAAGCAGGGTGTGATGCAGAGCTCGCGCCGGCGCCGGCGGCCGCCGGAAGCGAAGGACGGCAAGGACCGCAAGGCGGGCGACGTGCCGGAGGGAACCGGGCGACCGCGCCGGCGCCAGCATGCCCGCGGCGCCGGCGAGCGAAACCGGAGTCGAAACCGGGCGATGTACCGAAGTAGCACAGCCGACGTGGTGGAATTGGTAGACACGCTGTCTTGAGGGGCAGTGGCGTTAGCCGTGTGAGTTCGAGTCTCACCGTCGGCACCATGAAGGCACAATCAGGCTGCGCCACGGGCGTAGCCGGAATTGGCAGGAGCGACGGCAGACGGCGGGACATGAGGCAGCGCCCGCCGGTGACGATTGACGGGGTTGGATCCATCCGATCGTGCTGGAACAGTACTTTCCCGTCCTGCTCTTCATCCTCGTGGGCGTCGGCATCGGGCATGCTGATGCTGACCGCTCGGCACGCCTCGTCGCCCCGAACCGGCCCGACGCCGGAGAAGCTTTCGCCCTACGAGTGCGGCTTCGAGGCGTTCGAAGACGCGCGAATGAAGTTCGACGTCCGCTACTACCTCGATCGCGATCCTGTTCATCCTGTTCGACCTGGAGATCGCGTTCCTCTTTCCGTGGGCGGTCGTGCTCGCCGGACATCGGCGTCTTCGGCTTCTGGTCGATGATGATCTTCCTCGCCATCCTGATCGTGGGCTTCGTCTACGAGTGGAAGAAGGGCGCGCTGGAGTGGGAATAGCGACGTGAGGGCCCGGGAGCGATGCTCATGCCGATCGAAGGCATCCTCGAGAAAGGCTTCGTCACCACGTCGCTCGACAGCGCTGATCAACTGGGCGCGCAACGGCTCGATGTGGCCGATGACCTTCGGCCTGGCGTGCTGCGCGGTCGAGATGATGCACGCCGGCGCGGCGCGCTACGACCTCGACCGCTTCGGCGTCGTCGTTCCGCCCGAGCCCGCGCCAGTCCGACGTGATGATCGTCGCCGGCACGCTGTGCAACAAGATGGCGCCGGCGCTGCGCAAGGTCTACGACCAGATGGCCGAGCCGCGCTGGGTGATCTCGATGGGCTCGTGCGCCAACGGCGGCGGCTACTACCACTATTCCTACTCGGTGGTGCGCGGCTGCGACCGCATCGTGCCGGTCGACATCTACGTCCCGGGCTGTCCGCCGACCGCCGAGGCGCTGCTCTACGGCATCCTGCAGCTGCAGAACAAGATCTGGCGGACCAACACGATCGCGCGCTGACCATGGCGACGAAGACCGAAACGCCTGACGCCGCGCTGCCCGCCGTGCTCGGCGACAAGCTGCGAAGCTGCACGACCGCCCTCGGCGAGGTCACGGCCATCGATCGCGGCAGCCGAGCTTGCACTGGCGCCATGCGCACGCTTGCGCGACCGTCCGGAGCTGCGCTTCGAGACGCTGCATCGATCTCTGCGGCGTCGATTATTCCGCGTACGGCGGCGAAGGCCTGACTTCGCCGCCTACCGCTCCGGCGCAACGCCTCCTGAACCGCCCGCTGCGGTGCGGCACGAGTCCGGTTCGCGGTCGTCTACCACCTGCTGTCGCTCGCCAACAACTGGCGGCTGCGCGTGCGCTCTTCGCGCCGGACGACGAATTTCCGGTCATGCGCGTCGGTGATCGACATCTGGCCGTCGGCGAACTGGTACGAGCGCGAAGCCTTCGACTTCTTCGGCATCGTGTTCGAAGGGCATCCGACCTGCGGCGCATCCTCACCGATTACGGCTTCATCGGCCACCTTTCCGCAAGGATTTTCCGCTCTCGGGGCACGTCGAGATGCGCTACGACCCCGAGCAGGGACGCGTGATCTATCAGCCGGTGACCATCGAGCCCGCGCGAGGTCACGCCGCGGATCATCCGCGACGAGAACTACGCGCGAAGCGAGGGGTTCCGCAAGGGCTGACGACGTGGCGGAGATCCGCAACTACACGCATGAACTTCGGTCCGCAGCATCCGGCGGCGCACGGCGTGCTGCGGCTGGTGCTCGAGCTCGACGGCGAGGTGATCCAGCGCGCCGATCCGCACATCGGCCTGCTGCACCGCGCGACCGAGAAGCTCGCCGAGTACAAGACCTACATCCAGTCGCTGCCGTACATGGACCGGCTCGATTACGTGTCGATGATGTGCAACGAGCACGCCTACGTGCCTGGCGATCGAGAAGCTGCTCGGCGTCGAGGTGCCGATCCGCGCGCAGTACATCCGCGTGATGTTCGACGAGATCACGCGGCATCCTGAATCACCTGCTGTGGCTGGGCGCGCATGCGCTCGACGTCGGCGCGATGACGACGTTCCTCTACTGCTTCCGCGAGCGCGAAGACCTGATGGACGTGCTACGAGGCGGTGTCCGGCGCCCGCATTGCACGCGGCGTACTACCGGCCGGGCGGCGTGTACCGCGACCTGCCGGACACGATGCCGCAATACCAGGCGATCGCCGATCCACGACGCAAAGGCGGTCGCGCGAGATGAACGCCAACCGCCAGGGCTCGCTGCTCGACTTCATCGAGGATTTCACCAACCGCTTTCCGAAGCTACGTCGACGAGTACGAGACGCTGCTGACCGACAATCGCATCTGGAAGCAGCGCACCGTCGGCATCGGCGTCGTGTCGCCCGAGCGCGCCTCGGCGCTCGGCTTCACCGGCCCGATGCTGCGCGGCTCGGGCGTCGCCGTGGGACCTGCGCAAGAAGCAGCCGTACGCGGTCTACGACCGGATGCAGTTCGACATCCCGGTCGGCACCAACGGCGACTGCTACGACCGCTATCTGGTGCGCATCGCAGGAGATGCGCCAGTCGAACAGCATCGTCCGGCAGTGCATCGACTGGCTGCGCAAGAATCCGGGCCCGGTGATGGTCGACAACCACAAGATCGCGCCGCCGTCGCGCGTGGCGATGAAGGAGAACATGGAAGAGCTGATCCACCACTTCAAGCTCTTCACCGAGGGCATGCACGTGCCGGCCGGGCGAGGCCTATGCCGCGGTCGAGCATCCGAAGGGCGAATTCGGCGTCTACATCATCTCCGACGGCGCCAACAAGCCGTACCGCCTGAAGATCCGCGCCCCGGGCTTCGCGCACCTCGCGGCGCTCGACGAGATGTCGCGCGGGCCACATGCTCGCCGACGTCGTCGCGATCATCGGCACGCAGGACATCGTCTTCGGGGAGATAGACCGATGAGCGTGATCGATTCGAGAGTCGTCAACATCGACGAGTTGAAGCTCGAGCATTTCGCGAAGGGCGACAAGTTCGAGTGCGACGCCGTGCGCATCGGCCCGCTCCTCGGCGCGAAGGACCTCGGCTATTCGTACGATGTCGTCCCGCCGGGCAAGCGCTCGTGCCCTTTCCACAGCCACCGCGGCGAAGAGGAGATGTTCTTCATCGTGAAGGGCAGCGGGACGCTGCGCTACGGCAGCGAGACACGGAAGATCCGCGCGGGCGACGTCATCTGCTGCCCGACCGGCGGCCCGGAGACCGCGCACCAGATCGTCAACGACTCGGACGCCGAGCTCGCCTATCTGTCGGTCAGCACCATGATGCCGGCGGAGGTCTGCGAATACCCGGATTCGAAGAAAGTCGGTGCTTTCGGCGGCGGCCTGCGGCACATGACGCGGGCGGGCGACCATCGTCGACTACTGGACGGACGAGATATGAACGCGGATACTCGCATGTGGATTGCCGGGTCGCGCGCAGTCAATGACAGGCTATGCTGAGCGCAGACGCATTGAAGAGGATCGATCGCGAGATCGCCAAGTATCCGGCCGACCAGAAGCAGTCGGCGGTGATGGCCGCGCTCGCCGTCGCGCAGGACGAGAAGGGCTGGCTGTCGACCGAGACCATGGACTTCGTCGCCGCGTATCTCGGCATGCCGCCGATCGCGGTGTACGAAGTCGCGACTTTCTACGAGATGTACGACACCGAGCCGACCGGCAAGTACAAGCTCGCGCATCTGCACTAACCTGCCGTGCGCGCTGCAGGGCGCGGCGAAGGCGGCAGAGCACCTGAAGCAGAAGCTCGGCATCGACTTCGGCGAGACAACGGCCGACGGGCAGTTCACTCTGAAGCAAGGCGAGTGCTTCGGCGCCTGCGGCGACGCGCCGGTGATGCTGGTCAACAACAAGCGCATGTGCAGCTGGATGCAGCGACGAGAAGCTCGACGGCCTGCTCGCGGAGCTGCAGGCTCGAGGGCAGCCCGATGAACGCGCCGGCGGAATTCCTCGACTACGGGCCCGACGCGATCATCCTCGCCGGATTGAACGGCAGGAACTGGCGGCTCGACGACTACGTCGCCCGCGGCGGTTACGAGGCGCTGAAGAAGATCCTCAGCCGAGAAGATTCCGCCAGCGACCGTGATCGCGGAAGTAAAGAACTCGGCGCTGCGCGGGCGCGGCGGCGCAGGTTTTCCGACCGGTCTCAAGTGGAGCTTCATGCCGCAGCAGTATCACGGCGCGAAGTACCTGGTGTGCAACTCCGACGAGGGCGAGCCGGGGACCTTCAAGGACCGCGACATCCTGCGCTACAACCCGCACATGCTGATCGAGGGCATGGCGATCGCCGCCTACGCGATGGGCTGCAAGCGCGGCTACAACTACGTCCACGGCGAGATCTGGGATACCTACGAGCGCTGCGAGGAGGCGCTCGACGAGGCGTACCGAGGCGGGCTACCTCGGCGACAACATCCTCGGCAGCGGCTTTCAGTTTCCATCTCTACAACCACCACGGCTACGGGGCGTACATCTGCGGCGAGGAGACCGCGCTGCTCGAATCGCTCGAGGGCAAGAAGGGCTGCCGCGCTTCAAGCCGCCGTTTCCCGCGAGCTACGGCCTCTACGGCAAGCCGACGACCATCAACAACACGGAGACCTTCGCGGCCGTGCCGTGGATCATCACGCAACGGCGGCGAGGCATTCCTCAACCTGGGCCGGCCGAACAACGGCGGCACCAAGATCTTCTCGGTGTCGGGCGACGTCGAGCGTCCGGGCAACTTCGAGGTGCAGGCTCGGCACGCCGTTCGCGAAGCTGCTCGAGATGGCGGGCGGCATGCGCGGCGGCGCAAGCTCAAGGCGTGCATCCCGGGCGGCTCGTCGATGCCGGTGCTGCCGGGCGAGATCATGATGGCGACCGACATGGACTACGACTCGATCGCCAAGGCGGGATCGATGCTCGGCTCCGGGCGCCGTGATCATCATGGACGACACGCGCTGCATGGTGCGCTCGCTGCTGCGGCTGTCGTACTTCTACTTCGAGGAGTCCTGCGGCCAGTGCACGCCGTGCCGCGAAGGCACCGGCTGGCTCTGGCGCATGGTCAACCGCATCGAGCACGGCGAGGGCAGGAACGAGGACCTCGATCTGCTGCTCTCGGTGTCCGACAACATCGCCGGGCGCACGATCTGCGCGCTGGGCGACGCCGCGGCGCTGCCGGTGAAGAGCTTCATCAAGCATTTCCGCGACGAGTTCCAGTACCACATCGACCACAAGCGCTGCCTGGTGCCGGACTACGTCTGACGCAAGAGCGATGACGATGCTCAACCTCGAAATCGACGGCAAGCCGGTCGAGGTGCGCAGCGGCAGCACCGTGATGGACGCCGCGCAACAAGCTCGGCATCTACGTGCCGCACTTCTGCTGGCACAAGAAGCTCTCGATCGCGGCCAACTGCCGCATGTGCCTGGTGCAGGTCGAAAAGGCGCCCAAGCCGCATGCCGGCCTGCGCGACGCCGGCCACCGAAGGCATGAAGGTGTGGACGCACTCGGACGCGCGCCGTCGCAGGCGCAGAAGGGCGTGATGGAGTTCCTGCTCGATCAACCATCCGCTCGATTGCCCGATCTGCGACCAGGGCGGCGAGTGCCAGCTGCAGGATCTCGCGGTCGGCTACGGCAGCGTCGAGCTCGCGCTACACACGAGCCGAAGCGCGTCGTGCTGAACAAGAACCTCGGCCCGCTGATCTCGACCGACATGACGCGCTGCATCCACTGCACGCGCTGCGTGCGCTTCGGCCAGGAGATCGCCGGCGTCATGGAGCTCGGCATGATCGGCCGCGGCGAGCACGCCGAGATCATCACCTTCGTCGGCAAGACCGTCGATTCCGAGCTCTCCGGCAACATGATCGATCTGTGCCCGGTCGGCGCGCTGACCTCGAAGCCGTTCCGCTATACGGCGCGCACCTGGGAGCTCGTCGCGGCGCAAGTCGGTGAGCCCGCACGACAGCCTCGGGCAGCAACCTCGTCGTGCAGGTGAAGAACGACCGCGTCATGCGCGTCGCTGCCGCTCGAGAACGACGCGATCAACGAGTGCTGGCTCTCCGACAAGGACCGCTTCTCCTACGAGGGCCTGAACTCCGAGGACCGGCTGACGCAGCCGATGATCGAAGCGCGACGGCACGCTGGCGCGAGACCGACTGGCAGACCGCGCTCGAGCACGTCGCGCGGGAGCTCAAGCGCGATCCGCGCACAGCACGGCGCCGACGGCGATCGGCGCGCTCGCATCGCCGCATTCGACGCTGGAGGAGATGCATCTCGCGCAGAAGCTCGTGCGCGGCCTGGGCAGCGACAACATCGACTTCCGCCTGCGCGCAGTCGGATTTCAGCGCCGACGGCAAGGCGCGAAGGCGCGCGCCGTGGCTCGGCATGCCGATCGCCGAGTTCGCCGCGCTCGACCGCGTGCTCGTGGTCGGCAGCTTCCTGCGCAAGGACCATCCGCTGCTCGCGCAGCGGCTGCGGCCAGTGCGACGAAAAGGAGGCGCAGCTCTCGCTCGTCCATACGCGCGCGACGACGAGCTGCTGATGCGCGTCGCGCACGAGACGATCGTCGCGCCGTCGACGCTGCCGCGCGCTGCTGGCGCGAGATCGTCGTCGGCGGCTGCCGCGGCCGCGGGCGAGACGGTCGCCGGCGAGCGCTTGCCGGGCTCGAGGCCGTCGGCGCGCGCGAAGGCGATCGCGCGCGAGCTCCGCCGGCGGCGAGCGCAGGGGCATCTTTCTCGGCAATCTGCGCCGGCAGCATCCGCGCGCGGCCCAGCTGCATGCGCTGGCGCAGGCGCTCGCCGAGCTGACCGGCGCGTCGCTCGGCTTTCTCGACCGATGCCGCGAATTCGGTCGGCGGCTACGTCGCCGGCGCGCTGCCGCGCAAGGCGGACTTGCACGCCGTCGGCGATGCGCGGCCGAGCCGCGCAAGGCGTATCTGTTGCTGCACGTCGAGCCGGAGCTCGACACGCGCGGATCCCGGTCGCCGCTCGCGCCGCGCTGGCCGCAGCCGAGCTGGTCGTCGCGCTGTCGCCGTTCAGGTCGGCCGCCGCCGGCATGCGCCGACGTGCATGCTGCCGGTGGCGCCGTTCACCGAGACGGCGGGCACGTTCGTCAACTGCGAGGGCCGCGCGCAGGCGTTCAGCGGCGTCGTTCCGCCGCTCGGCGAGACTGCGGCCCGCATGGAAGGTGCTGCGCGTGCTGGGCTCGATGCTCGGCTCGCCGGATTCGACTTCGACAGCATCGACGCGGTGCGGGCCGAGCTTGCCCGCAGGCGACGACATCGCGCTGCGCTTGTCGAACGACGACGCACGTGGTCGCATCGAAGCTCTGCGCCAGCGCCCGCGCGAACGGCGTCGAGCGCATCGCCGATGTGCCGATCTACGTCGCCGATCCGCTGGTGCGCCGCGCGCGCGTCGCTGCAAAAGACGCGCGATGCGGCGGCGCCGGCCGCGCGCGCATCAATCGCGGCGACGCTCTCGCGCTCAAGCTCGCGCGACGGCGGCCGCGGTCCGCGTGCGGCAGGGGGCGGACGAGGCGATGCTGACCATCGCGCTCGACGCCGGCGTGCCGGACGGCTGCGTGCGCATCGCGGCGGCGCATCCCGCGACGAGCACGCTCGGCCGCATGTTCGGTTCCGATCGCGGTGGAGCGCGTGTGATGCGACGCGATGCCGAGCAGTTGCTCGGGCCGACCTGGTGGCCGCTGCTGTGGACGCTGGCCAAGATCGTCGCCATCGCGATCCCGCTGATCATCGCGCGTCGCCTACCTGACGCTCGCCGAGCGCAAGGTGATCGGCTGGATGCAGGTGCGCATCGGTCCGAATCGCGTCGGGCCGCTCGGGCCTCCTGCAGCCGTTCGCCGACGTGTTCAAGCTGGTCTTCAAGGAGATCATCGTCCCGTCGGGCGCGAACCGGTATCTGTTCTTCATCGCGCCGATCCTGTCGATCGGCCCGGCGCTCGCCGCGTGGGCGGTCGATCCCGTTCGCCGACGGGATGGTGCTGTCCGAACATCAACGCCGGGCTGCTGCTACATCCTGGCGATGACCTCGATGGGCGTCTACGGCGTGATCCTCGCCGGCTGGGCGTCGAACTCGAAGTACGCGTTCCTCGGCTGCCTGCGCTCGGCGGCGCAGATCGTGAGCTACGAAATCGCGATGGGCTTCGCGCTGGTCGGCGTGCTGATGGCGGCGATCGAGCCTCAACCTCAGCGACATCGTGCGCGGACAGGAGGGCGGCGCCGCGCACTGGTACATCTGGCCGCTGTTGCCGCTGTTCGTCGTCTATCTCGTATCCGGCATCGCCGAGACCAACCGCCACCCGTTCGACGTCGCCGAGGGCGAGTCGGAGATCGTCGCCGGGTTCCACGTCGAGTATTCGGGCGTGGCGTTCGCGGTGTTCTTCCTCGCCGAATACATGAACATGATCCTGATCGCGGCGCTGTGCGTCGATCATGTTCCTCGGCGGCTGGCTGTCGCCGTGGCCGCTGCTCGAACGACGTCGAGATCGCTCGGCGTGCACCCGTTCGGCGACGGCATCGGCTGGCTGTTCGCTCAAGATGTGCGCCGTGCTGTTCATCTTCCTGTGGATCCGCGCGACGTTTCCGCGCTACCGCTACGACCAGATCATGCGGCTGGGCTGGAAGGTGTTCATCCCGATCACGCTCGTGCTGGATCATCTTTCTCGGCGCGATGATGCAGACGCGCTGGGCGTATCTGTTCCACTGAGGATCGCAGCATGATCCAGCGCATCACGCGACTTCTTCAACACCTTCCTGCTCGCTCGAGCTCGTGCAAGGGGCTGTGGCTGACCGTGCGGCACATGTTCCGCGCGCAAGATCACCGTCCAGTTTCCGGAGGAGAAGACGCCGCTGAGCCCGCGCTTCCGCGGGCTGCACGCGCTGCGCCGCTATCCGAACGGCGAGGAGCGCTGCATCGCCTGCAAGCTGTGCGAGGCGGTGTGCCCGGCGCTGGCGATCACCATCGAGTCCGAGCAGCGCGACGACGGCACGCGGCGCACGACGCGCTACGACATCGACCTCACCAAGTGCATCTTCTGCGGCTTCTGCGAGGAGAGCTGCCCGGTCGACTCGATCGTCGAGACGCGCATCCTCGAGTACCACGGCGAGAAGCGCGGCGATCTGTATCTACACCAAGGAGATGCTGCTCGCCGTCGGCGACCGCTACGAGGCGCAGATCGCCGCCGACCGCGCGCAGGACGCGAAGTACCGCTAACCGACATGAGCTTCCAGACCGTCGTCTTCTACGCTTTTGCCGCGATCCTGGTGTTCGCGGCGCTGCGCGTGATCACCACGCGCAATCCGGTGCACGCGGCGCTGTGGCTCGTGCTGTCGTTCTTCAGCGCGGCCGGCGTGTGGCTGCTGCTGCAGGCGGAATTTCTCGCGATCGCGCTGGTGCTGGTCTACGTCGGCGCGGTGATGGTGCTGTTCCTGTTCGTCGTGATGATGCTCGACGTCAACTTCGACAAGCTGCGCGCAGCGGTTCAGAGCTACATTCCGGTCGGCGGCGACGGTCGGCATCCTCGATCCTGGCTCGAGATGGCGCTGGTGCTTGATCGGCGGCTACCTGGGCCGGCGCGGCGGACCGTGGCGCCCGCGCGCCGCTGGCCGGCTACAGCAACACCAGGGCGCTCGGCCTGCAGATCTACACCGACTACGCCTATCCGTTCGAGATCGCCGCCGTGATGCTGCTGGTGGCGATCATCGCGGCGATCGCGCTGACGCATCGCGAGCGGCCGCGAACGAAGTATCAGAATCCGGCGAACAGGTGCGGGTGCCGCCGCGACGACCGGCTGCGCATCCTGAACATGCCGTCCGAGAAGCGGGAGCCGTGACGCAGTGGACAAGCCACACGGCTGAACGGCTGCTCGATCGACGCCGTAACGGCGGAAGGATCAGAGCCTTGTCGTTGCTGCCGCAGCCGACGCTGTCGCATTACCTCGATGCTGGGCGCGATCCTGTTCGCGATCAGCGTGATCGGCATTTTCCTCAACCGGCGCAACGTGATCATCATGCTGATGGCGATCGAGCTGATGCTGCTCGCCGTCAACCTCAACTTCATCGCGTTCTGCGCACTATCCTCGGCGACACCGCCGGGCCAGATGTTCGTGTTCTTCATCCTGACCGTCGCCGCCGCCGAGTCGGCGATCGGGCTCGCCATCCTGGTGCTGCTGTTCCGCAACGTCGGCTCGATCGACGTCGAGGAACTGCGGACGCGCTCAAGGGCTGACAGCGCGAATGACCATGCAGCAGCTCTACCTGCTGGTGCCGCTCGCGCCGCTCGTCGGCGCGATCGTCGTCGGCCTCTGGGGCCCGCCGGCTCGGCCGCGCCGGCCTCGCACTGGATCTGCATCGCTCGGCGTCGCCGTCTCGACCGGTCGCCTCGGCGTTCATCCTGGCGCGACGTGCTGGCCGGGCAACACCTTCAACGGCGACGTCTACATCTGGATGACGTCCGGGCGATCTCAGATTCGCGATCGGCTTCCTGATCGACCCGCTGACCGCGCTGATGATCGCCGTCGTCAGCTTCGTGTCGCTGATGGTGCACATCTACACGATCGGCTACATGGCCGACGATCCGGGCTACACGCGCTTCTTCTCGTACATCTCGCTGTTCACCTTCAGCATGCTGATGCTGGTGATGGCGAACAACTTCCTGCAGCTCTTCTTCGGCTGGGAGGCGGTGGGCCTGGTGTCGTACCTGCTGATCGGCTTCTGGTACGACGCGGCCGACCGCGATCTACGCCAGCCTCAGGCCTTCCTCGCCAATCGCGTCGGCGACTTCGGCTTCGTGCTCGGCATCGGACTGATCGTCGCGTACTTCGGCTCGCTCGACTACGCCGACGGTGTTCGCGGCGGCGCCCGCGCTCGCGCGGCGACGACGCTCAACCTCGTCGGCGACTGCGCAATGGTCGGTGCTGACCGCGATCTGCATCGGGCTGTTCGTCGGGGCGATGGGCAAGTCGGCGCAGGTGCCGCTGCACGTCTGGCTTCCCGACTCGATGGAGGGCCCGACCCCGATCTCGGCGCTGATCCACGCCGCGACGATGGTGACCGCCGGCATCTTCATGGTCGCGCGCATGAGCCCGCTGTTCGAGCTCTCCGAGACCGCGCTGTCCTTCGTCACCGATCATCGGCGCGACGACCGCGCTGTTCATGGCGCTGCTCGGCATCGTGCAGAACGACATCAAGCGCGTCATCGCCTACTCGACGCTGTCGCAGCTCGGCTACATGACGGTCGCGCTCGGCGTATCGGCGTACTCGGCGGCGATCTTCCACCTGATGACGCACGCGTTCTTCAAGGCGCTGCTGTTCCTCGGCCGCCGGCTCGGTGATCATCGCGCTGCATCACGAGCAGGACATGCGCAAGATGGGCGGGCTTGCGGAAATACATGCCGATCACGTACTGGACCGCGGTGATCGGCTCGCTGGCGCTCGCCGGCATCCCGCCGTTCGCCGGCTTTTTCTCCAAGGACGCGATCATCGAAGCGCGTGCAGCTCTCGACGCGTGCCGGGCATGGCTACGCGCAGTTCGCGGTGACTGATCGGCGTGTTCATCACCGCGTTCTACTCGTTCCGGATGCTGTTCATGAGCGTTCCACGGCGAGGAGCGCTTCCGGCACGCTGCCGCGCACGCGACGCACGCACCGGCGAGAGCATGGACACGGACGAGGCGCACGGCCACGGCGCGATCCGCGCGAGAGCCCGTGGGTGGTGACGGTGCCGCTGGTCCTGCTGGCGATCCCGTCCGATCTACTCGGGCTGGGCGTACATCGAGCCGCGTGCTGTTCGGCAATTTCTTCGGCGGCTCGATCATGATCGCGCAGCAGCACGCGGCGCTCGCCGACGATGGCGCGAGGAATGGCACGGTGCCGCGGGCATTCGTCCTGCACGGCTCATCGAGCGCTGCCGTTCTGGCTCGCGCTCGCCGGCATCGCCGCCGCGTGGTTCCTGTACATCCAGCGCCGCCGATCTGCCGGCGAAGATCCGCGAGCGCGGCGGCGCGCTCTACACGCTGCTCGTCAACAACTACTACATCGACCGCTTCAACGACTGGTTCTTCGCCGGCGGCTTCCGCCGCGTCGGCACGCTGTTTTCCGAACGTCGGCGACCGCTCGATCATCGACGGCTTCTTCGTCAACGGCAGCGCGCGCGTCGTCGCGCACGCGGCGGTCCTGCTGCGGCAGATCCAGTCGGGTTCACGTCTACCACTACGCCTTCGCCATGATCCTCGGCGATCGTGCGTGCTGCCTGGTCTGGTGGCGTGACGCTGACGAGCGGCCGATGCTGCCCTACCTGAGCCTGGCGATCTGGGTGCCGATCGTCGCCGGCGTGCTCGTGCTCGCGCGTGCAACCGCGACCGCGACGCGCCGGCGGCGCGCTGGCTGGCGCTGGTCGGCGCCGTCGCCGGCTTCGCGGTGACGATCCCGCTCTATATGCAATTCACGACTCGGCACGCCGGAGATGCAGTTCGTCGAGGCGCGTCGAATGGATCCCGCGCTTCAACGTCAATTACCTCCTCGGCGTCGACGGCATCTCGGTGCTCTTCATCCTGCTCAACAGCTTCATCACGCGTGCTCGCGGTCTGGGCCGGCTGGGAGGTGATCGAGACGCGAGGTCGCGCAGTACATGGCGGCGTTCCTGATCATGTCGGGGCTCATCAACGGCGTGTTCGCGGCGCTCGACGGCGTGCTGTTCTACGTCTTCTTCGAGGCGCATGCTGATCCCGATGTACCTGATCATCGGCGTCTGGGGCGGACCCCAACCGCGTCTACGCGGCGATCAAGTTCTTCCTGTACACGCTCCTCGGCTCGGTGCTGATGCTGGTCGCGCTGATCTACCTGTACACGGTCAGCGGCGGCAGCTTCTCGATCCTCGAGTGGTATCAGCTGCCGCTGTCGCTCGAAGACGCAGGTACTGCTGTTCGTCGCCTTCTTCGTCGCGTTCGCGGTCAAGGTGCCGATGTGGCCGGTGCACACCTGGCTGCCCGACGCGCACGTCGAGCGCCGACCGGCGGCTCGGTCGTGCTCGCCGCCGATCACGCTGAAGGTCGGAGCGCTACGGCTTCATCCGCTTCATCCTGCCGATCCTGCCCGACGCGAGCCATTACCTCGCCGGGTTTGTGATCACGCTGTCGCTGATCGCGCGTGGTCTACATCGGCTTCGTCGCGCTGGTGCAGCCCGACATGAAGAAGCTGATCGCGTACTCGTCGATCTCGCACATGGGCTTCGTGACGCTGGGCTTCTTCCTGTTCAGCGCAGCTCGGCATCGAAGGCGGCCTGGTGCAGATGATCTCGCACGGTTTCGTGTCGGCCGCGCTGTTCCTGTGCGTCGGCGTGCTCTACGACCGCATGCACAGCCGCCTGATCGCTGACTACGGCGGCGTGGTGAACACGATGCCAAAGTTCGCGGCCTTCGCCATGCTCTTCGCGATGGCCAACGCCGCATTGCCGGGCACCAGCGGTTTCGTCGGCGAGTTCATGGTGATCCTCGCGGCAATCAAGGCCAACTTCTGGCTCGGCTTCCTCGCCGCGACGATCATGATCCTGGGCGCGGCGTACACGCTGTGGATGTACAAGCGCGTCTGGTTCGGCGCGGTCGCCAACGCCCGAGGTCGGCCGCGCTGAAGGACGTGTCGCGACGGGAATTCTGGCTGCTGGCGACGCTGGTCGCCGCCGGTGCTGGCGCTCGGCATCTACCCGAAGCCGTTCACCGACGTCGATGCACGCCTCGGTGGCGCGATCTGCTCACGCACGTCGCGCAGAGCAAGCAGTGAACGCGCGACCGGCCATGAGCATCCGAGTTCGCTCGCCGCGCTGCCGGAGATCGTGCTGCTGGGCGCGGCCTGCGCGATGCTGGTCGTCGATCTGTTCGTGTCCGACTCGCAGCGTCGCCATGCGGCTACTGGCTGACGCAGCTCGGCGCTGCTCGCCGCGACGTGCGCTCGACGCTGGCGATCGCTCGCACGAACGCCGGTGCGCGCGTTCGGCGACATGTTCGTCGCCGACAGGCTGGCCGACTGTGCTCAAGCTCTTCAGCTGCGTCGCCGTGTCGGTTGACGCTCTTCTACTCGCGCAGCGTACCTCGCCGCGCGCGGACTGTTCCGCGGCGAGACCTTCGTGCTGATGCTCACCTGCGCTGCTCGGCATGATGGTCATGATCTCGGCCAACAGCTTCGATCACGCCTGTACCTCGGCCTCGAGCTCATGTCGCTGTCGCTCTGCGCGCTGGTCGCGCTGCACCGCGAGTCCGAGCCGGCGCGGTCGAGGCGGCGATGAAGTATTTCGTGCTCGGCGCGCTGGCGTCGGGATTGCTGCTCTACGGCATGTCGATGATCTACGGCGCGACCGGAACGCTCGATATCAACGGCGTCGCGGCGACGCGATCGTCGCCGGCCAGCGCGAACCGGATCGATCCTCGTGTTCGGGCTCGTGTTCGTCGTCGTCCGGCGATCGCGTTCAAGCTCGGCGCGGTGCCGTACCACATGTGGATGCCCGACGTGCTACGACGGCGCGCCGACGCCGATGACGCTGTTCATCGGCGCCGCGCCGAAGCTCGCCGCGTTCGCCTTCGCGATGCGGCTGCTGGTCGGCTCGCTGTCCGGCGCTCGGCGTTCGACTGGCAGGGCATGCTGCTGGTCCTGTCGCTGCTGTCGATGATCCTCGGCAACGTCGTCGCGATCGCGCAGACCAACATCAAGCGCATGCTCGCGTACTCGACCATCGCCAACATGGGCTTCATGCTGATGGGGTTCCTGACGGCGCGACCAGCGACGGCTACAGCGCGGCGATGTTCTACACGGTCACCTACGTCTTGACCACGTCTGGTCGGCTTCGGCATCGTGCTGCTGCTCTCGCGCGCAGGCTTCGAGGCCGATCAGGCTCGACGACTTCAAGGGTCTCGAACCAGAGCAGCCCTGGTACGCATTCATGATGCTGCTGGCGATGTTTTCGCTCGCCGGCGTGCCGCCGACGGTCGGCTTCTACGCGAAGTTCTCGGTGCTCGAGGCGGCGGTCGACGTCGGGCTCGTGTGGCTCGCCGTGGTCGCGGTGCTGGCGTCGCTGGTCGGCGCGTTCTACTACCTGCGCATCGTCAAGCTGATGTACTTCGACGATCCGATCGACGAGCGCGCCGATCGATGTCGCGCGGCGACACCGGCTGCTGCTGTCGGCGAACGGGCTCGCGCTGCTGCTCCTCGGCGTATTTCCGCAGAGGCTGCTCGGGCTGTGCGCTGGCTCGCAATCAACCACTCGTACTAGGCTCGTTGCGGCCGCGGGCGGCTGGTCGCCAGAGCCGCGTTTCCGACGAGCATGGCTTGCTGCCATGCGCGTCGGGTTCTTCGTCACCTGCCTCGGTCGATCTGATGCGGCCGTCGATCGGCTTCGCGGCGATCAGACTGCTCGAGACCGGCGGCGCAGAGGTCTTGTTCCGCCCACGCAGACCTGCTGCGGGCAGCCCGGCGTACAACTCCGGGCGACCGCGCCGGCGCGACGGCGCTCGCCGCGCAAGGTCGTCGCCGAGTTCGAGGGCTGCGACTATCTCGTCGCGCCGTCGGGCTCGTGCAGCGGCATGATCAAGACCGCACTACGCCGACCTCTTTCGGCGACGACCCGGCGATGCGCGCGCGGGCGGACGCGCTCGCGGCAAAGACCGTGCGAGCTGACCGATTTCCTCGGTCAACGTGCTGCAAGCTCGCACGCCGTGCCAGGATCGCTTCGCGGGCAACGTCACCTACCACGACTGCTGCGCCGGGCTGCGCGAGATGGGCGTCAAGACGCCAGCCGCGCGACGCTGCTCGCCACAGTGCCCGGGCTCAAGACTCGTCGAGATGGCCGGAATGCGAGACCTGCTGCGGGTTTCGGCGGCACGTTCGCGCTCAAGTTCGGTGAAATCTCGACGCGGCTCGCCGACAACAAGTGCCAGCACATCGCCGACGACGCGGCGCCGACGCCGTCGTGCTGGGCGATCTGGGCTGCATGCTCAACATCGAGGGCCGGCTGCGCCGGCGCGGCGACATGAAGACGCGCGTGCTGCACGTCGCCGAGGTGCTTGCCGGCGACAGGCCGGTACGAGCTGACGGCAGCGATGCAGATCGCATCGATGCACTTCAAGGAGCGCGCGCACGCCAAGCATCGGCGACGCGCAGCTCCAGCGCAACCTGCAGAAGATCAAGGGCAAGTTCGTCGCCAAGCGGCGCGAGGCGATGACCGAGCTCGACGATTTCGAGGCGCACGCGCGAGGCCGCGCAGGCGATCCGCCAGCGCGCGCTCGACGACCTCGACGTCATGGCTCGAGATCTTCGAGCGCAACGCCGACGGCGCGCGGCGCGATCGTGCTGCTGGGCGGAGACGCCAGCCGACGATCAACGCGCACGTGCTCGACATCGCAGCGCGGCACGGCGTGCGCAAGATCATCAAGTCGAAGTCGATGGTCAGCGAGGAGTCGGAGCTCGACCGCGCGATCGAAGCCGCGGGCTCGCAGGTCGTCGAGACCGATCTCGGCGAGTACATCCTGCAGATCAACGACTACGAGCCGCCGTCGCACATCATCGGCCCGGCGCTGCACAAGAGCAAGGAAGAGGTCGCCGACCTGTTCGCGCAAGCGCACGGCGACGCCGCGCAAGACCGAGATCGAGCGAGCTGTGCCTCGAGGCGCGCGGAGTGCTGCGGCACGCATTATCTGACCGCCGACATGGGCATCTCGGGCGGCAACTTCTTCGTCGCCGAGACGGGCTCGGTCGTGCTCGTGACCAACGAGGGCAACGCGACGCTGACCACGACGCTGCCGAAGGTGCACGTCGCGATCTCGGGCATCGAGAAGATCGTGCCGACGCTCGGAGGACGTGGCGACGCTGATGCGCCTGCTGCCGCGCTCGGCGACCGGGCAGTCGATCTCGAACTACGTCGACATCCTGACCGGGACGAAGGGCGCAGGGCGAGTTCCACGGCGCCGAGCACATGTACTTCATCCTCGTCGATGCCGGGCGCGCCGGCCGTGCTCGGCAGCGACGTCAGGGAAGCGCTGCGCTGCATCCGCTGCGGCGCGTGCATGAATCACTGCCCGGTCTACCAGAACGTCGGCGGGCACTCGTACGGCTGGGTCTATCCGGGTCCGATCGGCTCGATCCTGACGCCGACGTACATCGGCCTCGAGAACGCGCTCGACCTGCCGCAGGCCTCGACGATGTGCAACCAGTGCGGCGTCGTCTGTCCGGTGAAGATCCCGCTGCCCGACCTGCTGCGCAAGCTGCGCGAGCAGCAGTTCGACGCGCGGCTTGCGACCGTGGTACGAGCGCGCCGGCCTGCGCGCGCTGGTCGTGGCTCGCGGCGCAGCCCTGGCTCTACGCGCTGGCGACGCGCATCGGCGCGCGGATGCTCAAGCTGGATGGGCGGACGCGAGACGGCATGATTCACCGGCTGCCGTTCGGCGGCGGCTGGACCGACGGCCGCGACATGCCGGCGCCGGCCGGGCGCACGTTCCGCGAGCTCTACGCCGAGCGAGGAGCATCGCGATGAACGCGCCGCACGATCGTGCCGCGCCATCAGCCGCCGCGGCGAGACGCCTCGGCACCGAGAACGCGTTCGTGGTGCTGGCCGAGGTCAACGAGCTGGTCCGCCAGGGCCGCGACATCGTGTCGTTCTGCATCGGCCAGCCCGACTTCCCGACGCCGGCCAACATTCAGGATGCCGCGATCGCGGCGATCCGCGCCGGCAAGCACGGCTACACGCCGTCGGCCGGCATCGACGAGCTGCGCGCCGCCGCCGCGCAGCGACATGGGACGACGGCGCGGCCTCGACATCGCGCCGGAGGACGTCGTCGTCGGCGCGGGTGCCAAGCCGTTCATCGCCTACACGATCGCGTCGGTGACCGACTACGGCGCCGGCGACGAAGTCATCTATCCGGTGCCGGGATTCCCGATCTACGAATCGCAGATCGTCGCCAACGGCGCGGTGCCGGTGCCGATCTACCTGCGCGAGGCGCGCGACTTCGCGTTCGATCCGCACGAGCTCGAGGCGCAAGATCACGCCGAAGACGCGGCTCCTGATCCTCAACTACGCCGCACAATCCGACCGGCGGCAGTTCTGCAAGCGCGCCGATCTCGACGCGATCGCGGAGATCCTGCGCGCGCATCCGCAGGTCTGGGTCTTCGCCGACGAGATCTATTCGCGCCTGCTCTACGACGGCGAGTTCGACTCGCTCGCCGCGCTGCCCGGCATGCGCGAGCGCACGATCATCTCCGACGGCGCGTCGAAGACCTGGGCGATGACCGGCTGGCGCATCGGCTTCGTCGCCAACCGGACGCTGGCGCCGGTCTTCACGCGCTGGATCACCAACACCGATTCCTGCGCGTCGCAGATCAGCCAGTGGGCGGCGGTCGAGGCGATCAACGGGCCGCAGGACGCGGCGGCGGCGATGCGCGCGTCGTTCCTCGAGCGCCGCGACCTGATCGTCGGGCTGCTCAACGAGGTGCCCGGGTGTGACGTGCAAGACGCCGGGCGGCGCGTTCTACGCGTGGCCCAACGTCACCGAGGCCTGCAAGATGACCGGCTGCGCCGACTCGGAGGAGTTCCGCAAGCGGCTGCTCAACGAAGCCGGCGTCGCGGTGCTCGCCGACATCCATTTCGGCCGCCGCGTGCCGGGCGACGGCCAGCACATCCGGCTTCTCCTACGCGGCGTCGCCGGAAGCGATCCAGTGACGGCGTCGAGCGCATCGCCGCCTTCATCAGCAAGGACCGGCAAGTGAGATGCCGCAGCGTCGATGAGACACGATCGGCGCGCGACGATGCATTCTCGGCCGCGTGCGCGCAGGCGCTCGGCAAGAGGCGCGATGGCGACGCCGGTGCTCGACGCGCGCCGAAGCTATATCGCCGGCGCACGCGCAGGGCCCGCGGCCACGGCTGTCCGCGCGGATCTGCGCGGACGCTTCATCGAGCGCGCGACGCGACATGGAAAGCACGGTCGAAGCGCATTGCCGATCGGCGGCGATTCCCGCCGCGGTCGCGCGCTACCTCGACGCGCTGGAGCTGCCGCCGGCGCTCGCCGCGCAGAAGTCGCACGCGCGGCGTCTGCTGGCCCGAGTTCGCCGACGCTCGACTGGGCCGGCGCCGGGCTTGCGATCGAAGCGCGGCCGACGCCGCGGCGACGACCGGCTCGGCATCACCGGCGCGTTTGCGCGATCGCCGAGACCGGCACGCTGGTCATGCTCGCCGGCGCGCAGATCGCCGACCGCGACGACGCTGCTGCCCGACACGCACGTCGCCGTCGTGTCGCGCGGACCGCATCGTGGCCGGCAATGGAAGATGCGTTCGCACTGATCCTGCGGCGCGAGCTGCAATGCCGTGCCGCGCGCGATCAACCTGATCTCCGGCCCGTCGCGCACCGGCGACATCGAGCAGACGATCGTGCTCGGCGCGCACGGTCCCTATTCGCGTTCACATCCTCGTGCTCGGGGTTGACCATCGAGACCGGCGATTCGCGAGTGGCTGCAGCCCCGAATAGATGCCAGGCTCGAATCCGATCGCGAACAGCAGGCAAGCAGCAGCAGAGACGACGCGTATAGCCGAGGTAGCCAAAGAAGCTCGGCATTGTCACGCCCCGGCTCTCGGCGATCGCCTTGATCATGAAGTTCGGCGCGTTGCCGACGTAGGTGAGCGCGCCGAAGTAGACCGCCCCGGCGGAAATCGTCGCCAGCGTCACCTGCGGCGAGTACATCAGGCGCCTGCAGGGTCGCCGCCCGCGAGGTTGAAGAACACCAGGTACGTGGGCGCGTTGTCGAGAAATGCGGACAGCAGTCCGGTCATCCAGAAATACATCAGTCTGCGCGGCTCACCGGTCGCGCTGTCGGTGACCAGCTCGACGACGCCCGCGAGCGGACCCGCGCGGCCCGCGTGCAGCATCGCGATCACGGGGATGATGGTCAGGAAGATGCCGGCGAAGAGCTTGGCGACTTCCGCGATCGGTTCCCAGTTGAAGGCGTTGGCTTCGCGCACCGCGCGCGGCGTCAGCGCGAGCGACAGCAGCGCCAGGCGCGAGCAGCGCGACGTCGCGCACCAGATTCTGCAGCTCGAGCGGCGTGCCGGCGACGTCGAATGCGATGCCTGGGCTTCCAGATTCCCGACAGCAGCACCGCGCCGACCACGCCGGCGATGAGCGTGAAAGTTGAACGCGCCATCGATCGCCGAGCGGCGTCGTAGGCGCCGGCGGGCGCGGTGTCCTCGCTGCGCCAGAAATAGCGGTCGAGGCACGTAGAAGATCGCCAGCAGCGCGCCGACGAGCGCGAAGCGTCGGCAGCGCGAGCACGCGCGTCGTCAGAAGAAATCGACGCCCTTGAGAAAACCGATGAACAGCGGCGGATCGCCCAGCGGGCTCAGCGCGCCGCCGACGTTGCCGACGAGGATGATGAAGAACACGCACGATGTGCACCTTCGCTTCGCGCGCCTCGTTCGCGCGCAGCAGCGGGCGGATCAGCAGCATCGCGCGCGCCGGTCGTGCCCATGATGCTCGCGAGCAGCGCGCCCAGGGCGAGCAGGCCCGTGTTGAGCGTCGGGCGTGCCGTACCAGCGTGCCGCGCACGGCCGATGCCGCCGGCGATCGGTGTAGAGCGCGAAAGCAGGATGATGACGAACGGGAGATATTCGCAGCAGCGACGTCGTGCACCACCTGGTGCACCGTCTCGCTCGAGCCGAACGCGACCGCGAACGGCACCAGGAAGACGATGCGCCCAGGCGAGCGCTGATCTTGCCGTAGTGGCGGTGCCAGAACTCCGCGGCGAACGAGCGGCCAGAGCGCGAGCGACAGCAGCAAGCCGGCGAACGGGACGCCCCAGAGGCAGCGACAGGCCGACGCCGGTGAACGTCAGCGCTGCCGGCTGCCAGCCGGCGCGCGGCGTCGCCATGCCTGCGACGCCGCGCTCATGCAGGCGCGGCAGGCCGCGGGCGCCTGCTCGTGCGTGGTCCGGTGTGCGTGTCGAGTTGCGGTACCCATCCCTGGATCGCGAGCATCACCATGAAGTCCGATCACGTAGGCGACCGCGACGTGCCAGCCGCTGTCGCAGCCACGGCGATCGCGTTCTTGCCCTCCGGGTACATGTTCGACAGCGCGACGCCGGCCGACGAGCCGAACCAGATCATCGAGCCGCCGAAGCCGACCGCGTAGGCGAGGAAGCCCCAGTCGTAGCCGCCCTGCTTCAGCGCCAGCGCGGTCAGCGGAATGTTGTCGAACACCGCCGAGACGAAGCCCAGGCCCAGCGCCGTCTGCCACGACGCGTCGGGCAGCTTCTCGCACCGGCATCATCGACGCGGCGAGCACCAGCGACAGCAGGAAGACGCTGCCCTTGAACGCGTCCGGCAGCTCGCTCCACGTCGGGCGGCGCAGCGGCGACGCAGACGCAGCAGCGCCACCCAGACCGCGGCGCCGATGAACGGAAACGCTGTCGGAGATCTCGGTGAAGCGGACGTTGACGACGACGTTGACGACGATCGCGGCGATCGAGGATGCAGCGCGACGATGCGCGACCCGCGCCCAGTCGATCGACGATGCCGGCGGGCGGGTCGCGCGATGATCGGCGAGTAGCGCTGCTGCTGCAGCGACGCCGGAATGCCGAAGATGAGCATCGCGACGCCGGCGGCGACGTAGGCCTCGAGCACCTGCAGCGGGTGCACGCCGTCGATCCACATCATCGTCGTCGTCGTGTCGCCGACCACGCTGCCCGAGCCGCCGGCGTTCGACGCGGCGACGATCGCCGCCAGGTAGCCGATGTGCACCTTGCCGCGGAACACCGGTGCGCGCGATCGTGCCGCCGATCAGCGCCGCCGCGATGTTGTCGAGGAACGATCGACAGCACGAAGATCATCACCAGCAGCACGAAGCCGCCCTTCCAGTCGTCGGGCAGGCAGCCGCGGCAGCCAGTCCGGCACGCGGCTCGTCCTCGAAGTGCTTGCGACAGAGAGCGCAAAGCCCAGCAGCAATCCGAACAGGTTGGCGAGCATCGACCCATTCGTTGCCGAGATGAGCGAACCAATCCGGGAGGCCCGGTCCCCTTCGGAAACGGTGAGAACCGCGATCTTGTACAGCGAGATGACGACCAGACCGCTCACGGCGATCGGCAGCGTGTGGCGATGCAGCAGCGCGACGCCGGCCAGCGTCGGCCGCGAACAGGATGAAGTCGAACGGGATCCCGGCCATAGCCGGCGGCTCGAGCGAGCGTGCCAGCGCCGGCGAGGGCAGACGCGCACAGAAGGACGCCAGCACGCGGGCAGCGAGAGCGGCGAAGCGCAGCGATGCTGGCGCGGGACATCGAGCGGCTCTCCGGGGGATGGCGCGCGGCAGCGCGACGTCGGAGTTCACGTGCCGTCCGGCGTGTTGTTGTGCCGCGATTGTAGCCTCGGCTGTCCGCCGCCCAAGCGCCGCGTGCGGCTGGCCTTATGCACAGGCAAATCCTGCGATTTACCACATGGCAAGCTCCTTGCTTGTCAGTCACCGATTAGGCTCTGAGCAGGCTGAGACGCCAGCCTGCTCAACTGGATCCGCCTCATCGAACGGAGACCGGGCGACCGCGAAGACGAACCGAAGCCCGTGGCGATGGCGCTCACGAAGTCCCTGACCCGCCTGGACCATCCGACGCTGCAGACGTGGGCGAGGGATCGGAACGGGAGGCACTGCTGGCGCTCTCGCAGCGCAAGCTGAACGCGCTCAGCGCTGCCGGTGGCTGCTATATCGACGCGGACCAGCGGTACCGCTTCGTCAACCGCGCGTTCCTGGACTGGACCGGCAAGCCGCAGGCCGAAGTGCATCGGGCGCGAGATCGTCGAAGTCGACGGGCCGCGAGCTCTATCAGCTCTATCAACGCGTATGTCGAGGCCGCGCTCGCTGGAGAACGCGTGAGCTTCGAGCGCCAGCTCTCGTCGGTGCCAAGCGCAACGCGTTCTGGGTCCGCGTCGACTACTACGCCGGACCGCGGGCCGCGGGGCGACGTCCGCGGCCTTCTCGCCACCTATACCGACGTCGACAGCATCAAGCGGCTGGAGCTGGAAGCCGGCGAGCGCGAGCACCGCCTGCGGCTCGTGACCGACAGCGTCGGGTCTGCCGATCTTCTACTTCGACCGCGGCGATGCGGCTGCGCTTCGCCAACAAGCCGTACGGCGTCTACATCGGCGTGACCGACCGACGACCTGATCGGCCAGCAGCTCAAGGCGTTGCGTCGCCCCCGATGCTCTGGCCGAGATGCAGGGCTTACATCGAGCGCGCATTCGCCGGCGCGACGGTGAGCTACGAGCGCCGCGAGCGCCCGGCGTCAGGCGAGCTGCGCTGGGCGCGCATCACGCTGTTCCCCGATCGCGAAGCGGGCGGCCGCACCGGCGGCGCGTTCGTGGTGATCAACGACATCGAGGACGACATCCGCATCCGCGAAGCGTTGAAGGCGCAGGAGGCCCAGCTGCGGCTCTTCGCCGACAACATCCCCGGCCCGATCGCGTATCTCGACAAGACGCTGCACGTACACGCTTCGTCAACCAGGCGTTCGCGAACTGGGTGTGCCGGCCGCAGGACGAGATCTACGGCAAGACGCCGTTCGAAGTGATGCCGCCCGACGTCGACGTCGTTCCTGCGGCCGATCATCAAGCGCGCGCAGGCGGGCGAGAACGTCGAGTACGAGCGCGTCGGCGTCACGCGTCGACAGAGCAGCGGCGCTGGATGCACGGCCGCATCGCGCCCGACCTCGATGCGCACGGGCAATGTGCGCGGCCTGTATTGCACCGAATACGACATCCACGATCTCAAGCTCACCGAGCAGGCGCTCGCCGCGCGCGAGGAGCAGCTGCGCCTGTTCACCGACAACATTCCTGAGCCGGTCGTCTACCTCGACACCGACCGCAGCTACAGCTTCGTCAACGACGCGTTCCTGCGGCTGGTCGGCCTGGACCGCGACGCGGTGATCGGCAAGACCGCCGAAGGAAGTGCTGGCGCCGCGAGGCATGTCGAGCTCGAGCAGCCGTTCATCGATCGCGCGTGCGCGCGGCGAAGACGTCGACCTACGAGCGCGAGACGATCGATGCGAACGGCCGCGAGCGCTGGCTGCGCAACCGCATCGTGCCCGACTTGCGCTTCGACGGCGACGATCAAGGGCTATTACATCGTCGGCCACGACATCACCGACCTCAAGCAGGCGCAGGACGCCCTGGCCGCGCGCGAAGCGCAGCTGCGCGCGATCATGGACGGCGTGCCGGCGCCGGTGGCGTACATCGACCGCGACGAGCGCTGCCAGTACGTCAACCGCACGTTCCTGCAGTATTTCGGGCTGACGGCGGAGCAGGTCGCCGAGCTGCGGCTGCGCGACGTCGTCGGCCACGGCATCTACCAGAGCGCGCAGGCGATGCTGACGCGCGCGCTGCGACGGCGAGTCGACCGCCGTTCGACCGGCTGGTGCCGGGCGCGAACGGCGTGCGCCGGTGGATGACGATCCGCGTCGTGCCCGACGCGACGCCGTCGGGCGAGGTGCACGGCGCGTTCGTGCTGATGAACGACATCCACGGCCTCAAGCAGGCGCAGGAGGCGTTGCGCGCGTCAGCGAGGCGGAGCTGCGGCTCATCATGGACAACGTGCCGGCGCGCGTCGCGTACATCGACCGCGACTACCGCTTCCGCTTCCTCAACCGCCACAACGAGGAATGGCTGTCGCGAGAGCCGCAAGGAGCTGACCGGCCGCCGCGATCGCCGAAGTCGTCGGCGAAGCGCGCGTTACGTCAGCTGCAGCCGCTGCTCGACCGCGTGCTCGCCGGCGAGACGGTCTCGACCGAGCAGCTGCTCGCGCAGCCCGACGGCGAGCAGCGCTGGGAATCGATCCACTACGCGCCGAACCGCGACGCCGAAGGCAACGTGATCGGCATCTACGCGGTGCACACCGACATCCACGACCAGAAGCGCAACGAGGAAGCGCTGCGCCGCGCGAACTGGATGCTCTCGTCGCACATCAACAACACGCCGCTCGCGGTGCTGGAGTGGGACCGCGATTTCCGCCTCGTGCGCTGGTCGCCGCAGGCCGAGAACATCTTCGGCTGGCGCGCCGACGAAGTGCTCGGGCATGCCGCTCGACCGGCAGCCCGCTGATGCACGAGGCCGACCGCGAGCGCGGTCGCGAGCTCGATCGAGCAAGCTGATGAGCGGCGAGGAGCCGCGCGCGACGGGCCTGAACGCGCAACCACCGCAAGGACGGCGACACGATCTGGTGCGAGTGGTATCACTCCGTGCCTGCTCGACGACGCACGGGCAGCATCGTGTCGATCCTGTCGTTCGTGCAGGACGTGTCGCTCGCGCATCCAGGCGGAAGAGCGGCTGCAGTACCTGGCGACGCGCGACGCGCTGACCGGGCCTGCCGAACCGGCTGCTGCTGCACGAGCGCCTGACGCAGGCGATCGCGCAGGCGAAGCGCAGCGGACCGTCGCGTCGGCGTGCTGTTCATCGACCTCGACCGGTTCAAGAACGTCAACGACACGCTCGGCCACCGCATCGGCGACGAGCTGCTGAAGAGCGTGACGGCCGCGCTGTCGAGCGCGCTGCGCGAGACCGACCTGCTGGCGCGGCTGGGCGGCGACGAGTTCATGGTGATCGTCGAGGACTTCGACGATCCCGCCGTGCTCAATCGCGATCGCGCAGAAGCTGCTCGACGCCATCGCGCAGCCGTTCAAGATCGAGGAGCACGACATCTACGTGACCTCGTCGATCGGCATCGCGGTCTATCCGGACGACTCCGACGATCCGAAGAGCTGCTCAAGCACGCCGACGTCGCGATGTACCGCTCGAAGGAGCTCGGCCGCAACACCTACCAGTTCCTCGACGCGAACCTCGCGCGAGCACCGGCTGCAAGCAGCACACGCTGGAGACGCGCGCTGCGCACCGCGTTGAAGGACGAGCGCGCTGCGAGCTGCACTACCAGCCGGTGGTGCGCATCGCCGACCGCACGATCGTCGGCGCCGAGGCGCTGCTGCGCTGGAACGATCCCGAGCACGGCGACGTCCCGCCGCAGGTGTTCATTCCGCTCGCCGAGGAATCGGGCCTCATCCACGCGCTCGGCGAATGGGTGCTGCAGACCGCGGCCGACGCAATGCGTCGCGTGGCGCAACGGCGGGCTTGCCGCTCACGGTCTCGGTCAACCTGTCCGGCGCGGCAGTTCTATCGCGAAGATCTCGCGCAGCGCATTTCGGAGATCGTCGCGAGGCGAGGCTGCGAGCCGTCGTGGATCGAGCTCGAGGTGACCGAGACGAGCCTGCTGCACGATCTCGACGCGATCCGCAAGGTGCTGCATCAGCTGCGCGACGAAGGCTTCACCGTCGCGATCGACGACTTCGGCACCGGCTACTCGTCGCTGACGCACCTGAAGCATTTCCCGATCGACACGCTGAAGATCGACATCTCGTTCATCGCCGACCTCGAGACCGATCCCGGCGACGCCGCGATCACCGAGGCGATCATCGGCGCTCGCGCGCGGGCTCGGGCTTGCAGCGTCGTCGCCGAAGGCGTCGGCACGCGAGACGCAGCTCGAATTCCTCGACGCGCGCGGCTGCCACTGCTTTCAGGGCTTCTGGGTCAGCGAGGCTCTGCCTGCCAGACGGAATTCGTCGAATGCACCAAGACGCGCCACCAGCCCCGCCTCGCACGCCCAGCTTGCGCGCGGTATCGCAGGTCCACTGCTTCAGCAGAACCGCGGCGCACCCGGGCGCTGACTCGTTCCTTCAGCGCGAGTTCCGCCCGCGCCGAGCGTTCCCTTTAGCGTTCCGAGCCAATCTCAGGTAGCGGCTGCCGCCGCGGGCCTGCCAACCGCGCTCCAGCATCACCGCGTGCGCGAGTCCGGGACGATGATCGCCTCGAACCGAGTCTGCAGTCGCCCGCGTCGTGTGGCTGGATGGCGATGTTGATCGTTTCCGCCTGGATGACGAAGCGGCGTGATCTTCGTCTTCACCAGCCGCCTGTCAAAGCCAGCAGCAGCCATCTGAGGATGGCGGTGATTCCGCGCCGAGGGGAAACAGTGGAGCTGCATGATCTGGTGCGAGTTGTCGTTGCTGGGGCGTAGAGCGCCGCAGCAGCCGATACGTCGCCGTTGTTGTGGTGCGGCGCGTCGAGCCGCTGCAGGCGCCGACCAGATAAACGCCAGTTCAAAGCGCAAGCAGGCGCCCGGCAATCGCCTGAAGCCTGTTGAGTGAACCGGCGCAAAGCAGCGGCTGTTGCGCACAGGGCGCGTCCCGAGCAGATGTTTCATCGCATCGAGCCCATCGAGGTGGCTGATCAGCACTGTGGCGAGCCGAGCTTCTCGCAACGCAACATACTCGGACGCGTAGTCATCGAGTCCGCGACAACAGTGTTCCCGCCCGCCAGTGCTCGTCCATGTCCCCGACAGAGCGCGTGCGCCAGTAGCCAGGCGCCGGGTGAAACCACAAGAAAGAGTCCCAGCACCAGGCAAGCCGCAGAAACGCCAGGCGCCAGAATAGCAGCGGCGGTTGTATTGGCGCGCTGGCAGGTGCGAACGGACCCGAGCCCTTCCGCAACATGGGCAGCAACTGGCAGCAACAGCGACGATGGCGGCGGCGATCACGTGGTGCCAGTGAGGCGCGTACGTTTTGCCGCGCCTCCACCGCCCGTTAGTGGAATGGCTGGGCGCGTGAAGCGCTTATTTGATATTTTTATCCGGGAAAAGTCCGGTCGCGACGTCGCGATCTTCCTCCGCCGCCGCATCTA